>Ga0302314_10004516_pt1 | contig 25579 bp, 16 predicted proteins | sample III_Palsa_N2_3_FD_200533 | JGI IMG/M metagenome (GOLD analysis project Ga0302314, IMG submission 200533) | Peat permafrost microbial communities from Stordalen Mire near Abisko, Sweden - III_Palsa_N2_3 | ecosystem: Environmental > Terrestrial > Soil > Palsa > Peat permafrost | place: Sweden... | reverse complement strand
CGGCTGGCCGGGGCGATGGGGTGATATCGGGACTATCTCCGGAATCCCGATGCGCGCCGGGGTCCACAGCGTACCCAGCGTGCCCTGGGCGGCCTGCGTGCCGTGCGTCCCGCCGCCCGGGCCGCGCAGGACGTAGGCGATGCCCACCGCGATCACCGCGCCGGCCAGCGGCCCGACCAGGTAAGCCCACCAGGAGGTCCAGTCGCCGAGCACGAGCGCGGGGCCGAGGGAGCGGATGGGGTTCATCGAAGCGCCGCTGACCGGCGCTGCCCACAGCCCGGCGAGCGCGATGTAGCTGCCCACGCCGATCGCGGCGAAGGAGCCGACCTGCTGCGCGCCCGACGCCGTGCCGAGGATGACGCTGACCAGGCCGGTGGTCAGGACCGCCTCCCAGATCATCGCGGTGACGGTGGAGATGCCATGACCAGGCAGCGTCAGGCCCGCGCTGCCGTGCTTGCCGACCAGCGCCCACAGCAGCAGGGTGGCGGCCACGGCACCCGAGGCCTGGGCGACGAGGTAGCCCGGGACGCGCTTCCACGGGAAGTTGCCGCGCAGCGCGAACGCGACGCTGACCGCCGGATTCAGGTGCGCTCCTGACACCGCGCCCATGAACAGGATGATGGCGGCCACCGTCAGCGCGGGCGCCAGGACGAGCGCGGCGCTGCCGGTGACGTGACCGCCGAACCTGGCGTTCACCATGCCGCCGCCGGCCGCCGCCAGGACAAGCAGGAAGGTCCCGAACAGCTCGGAGAACACCCGGCGCCACTCGTAGCTGTCGTCCAGGAAGTCGAACTGCCTCCTGGCCGAGTTCGGCTGCCCGATGGAGCGGATGGCGGCATCGACGTGAGCGGCCATCTGCACTTGCGCGGCCGCGACCTGCCGGGCCTCCGCGGCCTGCTGGGACGGCGGCGGCGCGCCCGGTCCGGTTGGCTGGCTGGTCATCTCGCCCTCCTGGCTCCGGTTACACGGGCCGGCCGCGCTGCGGCGGCGCGCGTCAGGCCGTCAGCGTATGCCGGCCCGCAGTGAGTCACGTCATCCGGCCGGGGACCTGCCGCACGAGGTCCATGGACGTTTAACCGCAATTCCTGGCGACAGCGCCGGCGCCAGCCAGGTCGTCGACGATGCCCGCGTCGGTGGTGACCGGCGGGCTACGTCCAGAGCGAGTCGAGCGCGGCATCGACGTTCGCGGCCAGCGCCGCCACCCGTGGGATCGCCGGCGCAGGCGGGGCGGCTTCGGTGATCTCGCACTCGGCGAGCGCATCGGCGTGCAGGAAGCGGCTCAGCGGCGCGTAGCTGTGCCGGTCGTCTCTGGCCGTCCGGTGGTGATGCATCCGCAGCGGCGCGTACAGGTAGAGCTGATCGCGAGCGCGGGTGACGGCGACGTAGAAGAGCCGGCTCTCCTCGGCCAGCCCGGCCGGCGAGGACAGCGCCATGTCGCTGGGCACCGCGCCGTCCACCAGGTGCGGCAGGTGCACGACCGGCCATTCGAGGCCCTTGGCGGAGTGCACGGTGGAGATGGTCAGGTAGTCCTCGTCGAGCCTGGGCGGGCCGGCCAGGTCGGACGAGGAAACCGGCGGATCGAGCGCGAGCTCGACCAGCGCGTCGTGCAGCGAAGGCCTGCTCGCCGCCGCATCGGCGAGCCGCTCCAGGTCGGCGAGACGAACGGCGGCGTCGGAGTAGCGGGCTCGGACCGGATCGACCAGCGCGGCGAGGACAGCGGCGGCCCGGGCCGCCGTCTGCTGCACGGCGACCGCGGCGGTCAGGCCGGCCACGGTCGACGCCACCGCAGCCCGGGATCGCGGCGGAACGAGCTCGAGTGCCGCAGGCCATCGTTCCAGCGGGCCCGGGTCGGCTAGCCGAAGTACGTCGATGACGCGCCGCGCGTGCACAGGGCCGATGCCCTCGTGCAGGCGCAGCAGCCGGAACCAGGCAAGGTCGTCGGACGGGTTCGCCACCACCCGGGCGGCCGCCAGGAAGTCCTTGACGTGCGCTGCCTCGGTGAACTTCAGGCCGCCGTACTTCACGAACGGGATTCCCCGGGCCGACAGCTCTATCTCCAGCACGTCGCGGTGGTGCGCGGCCCGCACGAGCACGGCCTGCTCGCGCAGGTCCAGGCCCGACTCGTGCGCGTCGAGCACCCGCGCGCAGATCTCGCGCGCCTGGGTGGCCTCGTCATGGCAGCGCACCAGCACCGGCGGCTGTCCGCCGCCGCGGTCGGCGGTCAGCGCCAGCTCCAGACCCGAGGACTGCGGCCGGACCACGTTCGCCAGCCGCAGCACGGCAGCCTTCGAACGGTAGTTCCTGACCAGCCGGATCACCGCCAGGTCGGGGTAGGCAGCGGCCAGCGCGCGCAGATGCTCCGGGTCGGCGCCGCGGAAGCCGTACACGGCCTGGGCGTCGTCACCGACGCAGGTGAGCCCGTGTCCGTCCGGCGCGAGCAGCCGCACGATGTCGGCCTGCACGGCGTTGACGTCCTGGTACTCATCGACGAGCACCGCGTCGAACAAGCCGCGCAGGGCCGGCCCGGCGGCGGCGTCCGCCAGCGCCGCGCGCCAGAGCAGCAGCAGGTCGTCGAAGTCGACCAGCCCGTGCCGGCGCTTGTGGGCGACGTAGTCGCGGAAGAGCCCGGAGAGCTGGACGGTGAAGTCGGCGCACCAGGGGAAGTGGCTACGTACCACGTCAGCTACGGTCTGCTGGGTGTTCACGCACCTGGTGTAGACGTCGGCGCACAGCGCCGCTCGCGGGGCGCGCCGCCGGGTGCCGACCAGGTCGTGGTCCGCGCGCAGCGTGTCCAGCACGTCCGCGACGTCAGCCGGGTCGATCACGCTGAACGCGGGCGGCAGCGAGAACGACTCCGCGTGCGCCCGGATGATCCGGTGCGCGACGGAGTGAAACGTTCCTCCGCAGATCCGCTCGGCCGCGGTCACCGACGCTGGCGCGACCCGGGCGAGGATGTCGTCGGCCGCCCGGCGGGTGAAGGTGAGCAGCAGGATCCGGCCGGCTTGCACCCCCTGACCGCGCAGCCAGGCCGCCCGCGCCACCAGCGTCCCGGTCTTGCCCGTCCCGGCTCCGGCCAGCACGAGCAGCGGCCCCTGGCGATGCGTCGCCGCGCGGCGCTGCTCGGTGTTCAGTCTTTCGAGCCCGTCCGCCGATTCGAACATGGACACGAATGTAGCCATGCCGGGTCCAACCGGCCAGTTCCCTCGCCGTAGACGACGCAAGCCGGCAGTAGCCGCGCTGGCCGCGTTATGCGATCTTGTGTTTGCCTGGACATTTTTGCCTGGACATGACGGGTACAGCTTGGCGGGCCGGCCCGAGGCGGGCACGGTCAGCCCTTCTCTCCTGGAGCACGACGCGATGCCGGCCACGCCGATGCAGCACCCCCGCCCGCGGGCGGCCACCTACCGTGTCCAGCTGCACGCCGGCTTCACCTTCGACGACGCCGCCGCGGTGGTCGGCTACCTCGCCGACCTCGGCGTCAGCCACCTGTACTGCTCGCCCTACCTGCAGGCCGCCGAGGGCAGCACGCACGGCTACGACGTGGTCGACCACGGGCGGCTGAACGACGAGCTTGGCGGCGGCGGCGCGCACCGCCGCCTGACCCGGCGGCTGGCGCAGGCCGGCCTGGGCCAGGTGCTCGACATCGTGCCCAACCACATGGCGCTGGCCGGGCGCGCCAACGCCTGGTGGTGGGACGTGCTGGAGAACGGGCCGTCCAGCCGCTACGCGTCGCACTTCGACATCGACTGGGACCCGCCGCAGCACAAGCTGGCCGCCACCGTGCTGATGCCGGTGCTCGGCGACCACTACGGCCGGGTCCTTGAGGCGGGGGAGCTGGCGGTCGAGCGGCAGGGCGGGTCGTTCACTGTCCGCTACCACGAGCACGAGGTGCCGCTGTCGCCGCGCTCGCTTGACGCTCTGCTGACCCGCGCGGCGCAGCGGTCGGGCTCGGCGGAGCTCGACGCGGTCGCTGCCGCGCTCGGCCGCCTCCCGCACGCCCACCGCACCGACCCGGCGGCGGTGGCCGAGCGCCACCACGACAAGGAGGTGCTGCGCGCCCGGCTGGCCGAGCTGTGCGGCGAACGGCCGGCCGTGGCGGCGGCGATCGACGCGGAGGTCGACGCGGTGAACGGCGACGCCGACGCCCTCGACCAGCTTCTTGGCCAGCAGAACTACCGGCTGGCCTACTGGCGGACGGCCGCCGAGGAGCTGTCCTACCGGCGGTTCTTCGACATCGAGACGCTGGCCGGGCTGCGGGTGGAGGACGAGGCCGTCTTCGAGGCCACCCACCGCGTCATCCTCCGCCTGGTCGCCGAGGGGACGGTCGACGGGCTGCGGGTCGACCACGTGGACGGCCTCGCCGACCCGCAGGGCTACCTGGACCGGCTCAGCGAGGCCACCGGGGACGGGTACGTCGTGGTGGAGAAGATCCTGGCGGCAGACGAGGAACTGCCCGGGTCGTGGCCGGTCGCCGGAACCTCCGGCTACGACTTCCTGAACCACGTCAGCAGGCTCTGCGTCGACTCCGGCGGCGCGGCGGCCATCCGGGCCTGCTACGCCCGCTTCACCGGAGCCGGCGAGGCCTACCCGGAGGTGGTGCACGCCGCGAAGCTCCAGATCATGCGCGAGGACCTGGCCGCCGAGGTCGAGCGCCTCACCGGCCTGCTCGCCGACGTCTGCGAGGGTTACCGGCGGCAGCGCGACCACACCCGCCGGGAGCTGCGCGACGTGCTGCGCGAGGTGGTCGCGGCCTTCGGTGTGTACCGCGGCTACGTCCGCCCCGGGCGGCCGGTCACGCCCGCGGACCGGGCTCACGCGGCCGCCGCGGTGGCCGGCGTCCGGCGGCGCCGGCCGGACATCGACCCTGAGCTGATGACCTTCATCGGCGAACTGCTCGTGCTCGGCCGTCCCGGCAAGGCCGAGGCCGATTTCGCCGTGCGCTTCGCCCAGGTCAGCTCGGCGGTGATGGCCAAGGGGGTGGAGGACACGGCCTTCTACCGTTACCAGCCGCTGGTCTCGCTCAACGAGGTCGGCGGCGATCCGGCCAGCCTCGGCGAGTCTGCCGGGGGCTTCCACCAGGCGATGGCCCGGATGGCGCGGCGCTGGCCGGAGACGATGCTCACCCTGTCCACTCATGACACCAAGCGAAGCGGGGACGTCCGGGCCCGGATCGGCCTGCTTTCCGAGCTGCCCGAGGCATGGGAACGAGCCATCGCGGCCTGGGCTCGCCGCAACGAGCGGCACAAGCGAGGTGGCTGGCCGGACCGCAACGCCGAGTACCTGCTCTACCAGACGCTGGTGGGCGCGTGGCCGATCGACTCCGCGCGGGCCGGCGCCTTCCTGCAGAAGGCCGCCAGGGAGGCCAAGGTGCACACCTCCTGGACGGACCCGTGCGCCGAGTACGACGACGCTCTCGGCGCGTTCGTCACCGCCGTCCTGGCCGACCAGGGCTTCGTCGCCGACCTGACCGCGTTCCTGGCCGGGCACCGGATCGTCGAGCGGGGGCGGGTCAGCTCGCTGGCCCAGACGACGCTGCTGCTGACCTGCCCGGGCGTTCCCGACCTCTACCAGGGCACCGAGGTGTGGGACCTGTCGCTTGTCGATCCGGACAACCGGCGGCCGGTCGACTACGAGGCCCGCCGCCGCCTGCTGGCGGAGCTGGCCGGGGCCGGCCCGGAGGCGGCGCTGGCCCGGGGCGACGAAGGCGGGCCGAAGCTCTGGCTCATCCACCGCCTGCTGCAGCACCGGCGCCGGCACCCGGCCGGCTTCGGGCCGGACTCGGGCTACCAGCCGCTGCCGGTGACCGGGGCCAGGGCCGCGCACGCGGTGGCCTTCACCCGGACCGGCGGCCTGGCGGTCGTGGTGCCCCGGCTGGTCACCGGCCTCGTCACCGGCCTGGCCGGCGGCTCGGCCGACCTGGCCCGCGGCTCGGCCGACCTGGCCCGCGGCTCGGCCGACCTGGCCGGCGGCTCGGCCGACCTGGCCGGCGGCTGGGCCGGCACCATGGTGGAGCTTCCCGGCGGCGCCTGGACGGACGTGCTGACCGGCGGCAGGATCGACGGCGGTGCCGTCGGCGTGGCTGCCATGCTGCGGCGTTTCCCCGTCGCGGTGCTGGCCAGGGAGGCCTGATGCACGACTTCGCGGTCTGGGCACCGCGCGCGCAGCGTGTGGACGTCGCCGTCGGCGCCGCCGGCGGGCGGCGGACGGCGATGACAGCCGCCGGGCGCGGCTGGTGGGCGGGGCGCGTGGCGGACGCGGGGCCCGGCAGCGACTACGCGTTCAGCCTGGACGGGGGGCCGCTGCGGCCCGACCCGCGCTCGGCCTGGCAGCCGCACGGGGTGCACGGCCCGTCCAGGCTGGTCGACCACGCCGCCTTCGGCTGGAGCGACAGCGGCTGGCGCGGGCTGCCGCTGGCCGGATCGGTGCTGCAAGAGTGCCACGTCGGCACGTTCTCCGCGGCAGGCACCTTCGACGGGGCGATCGAGCACCTGGGGCACCTGGCCGACCTCGGCGTCGACGCCGTCGAGCTGATGCCGGTGGCCGAGTTCCCCGGCCGCCGGGGCTGGGGTTACGACGGCGTCGACCTGTTCGCCCCGCGGCACGCCTACGGCGGGCCGGACGGGCTCAAGCGGCTGATCGACGCCGCGCACGCCCGCGGGCTCGGCGTGATCATGGACGTGGTCTACAACCACCTCGGGCCGGTCGGGAACTACCTGCCGGAGTTCGGCCCGTACTTCTCCGCGCAGCACCAGACCAGCTGGGGCGACGCCGTCAACTTCGACGGGCCGGGCAGCGACGAGGTCCGCCGCTTCGTCATCGACAACGCGCTGATGTGGCTGCGCGACTACCACTGCGACGGGCTGCGGCTGGACGCCGTGCACGCCATCGCCGACGATTCGGCGACCCACATCCTGGAGGCGCTCGCGGTGGAGGTGGACGCGCTCGCCGCGCACGTGCGCCGCCCGCTCTTCCTCATCGCCGAGAGCGACCGCGGCGATCCCCGCCTGGTGCGCAGCCGCGAGGCCGGCGGCTACGGCCTGCGCGCATGCTGGGCCGACGAATGGCACCACGCGCTGCATGCCGTGCTCACCGGCGAGAAAAGCGGATATTACGCAGACTTCGGGTCACTTCGCCTGCTGGCCAAGGCACTGCGCCAGGCGTGGGTGTACGACGGCGCCTACTCGCCGTACCGCCAGCGGGTGCACGGCAGGCCGGTGGCCGGGCTGGCCGGCAGCCAGTTCGTGGTCGCCGCCCAGAACCACGACCAGGTCGGCAACCGGGCGGCCGGGGAGCGCACCGCGGCCCTGGTCAGCGACGGCAGGCTCCGGGTCGCCGCCGCGCTGCTGCTCACCTCGCCGTTCGTGCCGATGCTCTTCCAGGGCGAGGAGTGGGGGGCAAGCACGCCGTTCCTCTACTTCACCGACCACGACGACCCCGTCCTTGGCCGGGCCGTCAGCCAGGGGCGCCGGGCCGAGTTCGCCGAGTTCGGCTGGGATCCGGATGACGTGCCCGATCCCCAGCAGCCGGCCACGTTCGAGCGCTCCAGGCTCGACTGGGACGAACCCGGCCAGGAACGGCACGCGGGCCTGCTGGCCTGGCACCGCGCGCTGATCGCGCTGCGCCGGCAGCTGCCTGCGCTGACCGACCCTCGCCTGGACCGGGTCGAGACCGAATACGACGAAAAGGCCGGCTGGCTGGTAATCCGCCGCGGGCCGGTGGTCGTGGCCAGTAACCTCGGCAGGGGAAGCTGGACCTTCCCGGCCGCCCCGTCGGCGGAGTTGCTGGCCGCCTCCGATGCCCGGGTGCAGCAGACGGGCCACGGACTCGTTCTGCCGCCGGACACCGTTGCCGTCATCCAGGCGATTGCAGCGCCAGCTATGACAAATGCGGAGCCGCCGTGACAGATGCGATGCCGGCCTGACGGATGCCGGTGCCAGCCTGACCGATGCGGTGCACCATGACTACTGCGGCAGGCGGCCCGGCGGGGCCGGCAGCGCCGCTGGCAAGCCAGCCGCGGCCAAGGACAAGCGCAGCCAAGGACAAGCGCAGCCAAGGAAAGGACGCAGTAGCTGATGACCGACGCCATCGAGATCTGGCCTGGTCGTCCCTACCCGCTGGGCGCCGCCTACGACGGCGGCGGGACGAACTTCTCGTTGTTCTCCGAGGTCGCCGAGGCAGTAGAGCTCTGCCTGTTCGGCGACGACGGCGCCGAGCAGCGGGTGGTACTCGACGAGCTCGACGCCTCGTGCTGGCACGGCTACCTCCCCTCGGTGGCGCCCGGGCAGCGTTACGGCTACCGCGTGCACGGGCCGTGGGCGCCGGAGGCGGGCCAGCGCTGCAACCCGGCCAAGCTGCTCATCGACCCCTACGCCAAGGCCATCGAGGGCGAGGTGCGCTGGGGGCAGGCCTGCTTCCCTTACGACTTCGGTGACGAGAACTCCCGCAACGACGACGACAGCGCTGCCTACGTGCCGAAGGCCGTGGTGCACAACCCGTACTTCGACTGGGGCAACGACCGGCCCCCGGACGTCCAGCTCAACGAGTCGGTCATCTACGAGCTGCACGTCAAGGGCTTCACCGCCCGGCACCCTGACATCCCCGAGGCGCAGCGCGGCAGCTACGCGGGCCTGGCCCACCCCGCCGCCATCGAGTACCTCACCGGGCTCGGCGTCACCGCCGTGGAGCTGCTGCCCGTGCACCAGTTCGTGCACGACGCGCGCCTGGTCGAGCGGGGGCTGCGCAACTACTGGGGCTACAACTCGATCGGCTTCCTCGCCCCGCACAACGACTACGCCGCTGGCGGCCAGCGGGGCGAGCAGGTCGCCGAGTTCAAGGCGATGGTGCGGGCGATGCACCAGGCCGGGATCGAGGTCATACTCGACGTCGTCTACAACCACACGGCCGAGGGCAACCAGCTGGGCCCGGTGCTGTCGATGAAGGGCATCGACAACGCCGCCTACTACCGGCTGGTGGCCGACGACCCGCGCTTCTACTACGACACCACCGGGACAGGCAACAGCCTCAACGTGGGCCACCCGCACACCCTTCAGCTGATCATGGACTCGCTGCGCTACTGGGTGACCGAGATGCACGTGGACGGGTTCCGCTTCGACCTGGCCGCCAGCCTGGCCCGGCAGTTCCACGACGTCGACCGGCTGTCCGCGTTCTTCGACCTGATCCAGCAGGATCCGGTCGTCTCCCAGGTCAAGCTCATCGCGGAGCCGTGGGACATCGGCGAGGGCGGCTACCAGGTGGGCAACTTCCCGGCCCTGTGGTCGGAGTGGAACGGCCGCTACCGCGACACCGTGCGGGACTTCTGGCGGGGCGAGCCCGCCACCCTCGGCGAGTTCGCCTCCCGGCTGACCGGCAGCTCCGACCTGTACCAGGCCGACGCACGCCACCCCGGGGCCAGCGTCAACTTCGTCACCGCCCACGACGGCTTCACGCTGCGCGACCTGGTCTCCTACAACGAAAAGCACAACGAGGCCAACGGCGAGGGCGGAGCAGACGGGGAGAGCCACAACCGGTCCTGGAACTGCGGCGCCGAGGGCGACACCGACGACAAGGGCATCCTGGCGCTGCGTCAGCGGCAGCAGCGCAACTTCCTGGCCACCCTGCTGCTCTCCCAGGGGGTCACGATGATCCTGTCCGGGGACGAGTCCGGGCGCACCCAGGGCGGGAACAACAACGCCTACTGCCAGGACAACGACGTCTCCTGGCAGGACTGGGACCGCGTCGACGAGGACCTGCTGGAGTTCACCCGCGGCCTGATCGCGCTGCGGCGCGAGCACCCGGTGCTGCGCAGGCGGCGCTGGTTCCAGGGGCTGCCCATCCGCGGCTCGGTGGACCTTGGCTGGTGCAAGCCCGACGGGGCCGAGATGGGCGACGACGACTGGGACGCCGGGTTCGCCGGCTCGGTCGGCCTCTTCCTGAACGGCGAGGCGATCACCGACCATGACCGCCGGGGCCAGCGGGTGACCGACGACTCCTTCCTGCTGCTGTTCAACGCCCATCACGAGCCGATCGAGTGGACGCTGCCCAGCCAGTGGGGCGAGCTGTGGGATGCGGTGCTCGACAGCTCCGATCCGGACCGGGCGGGCGATGTCGTGGAGAGCTCCGCGACGCTGCCGGTCGCCGAGCGCTCCGTCGTGGTGCTCAGGCGGCAGGTTGCGCCCGGCTGACGCCGCCTGCCCGGGCGCGAACCCGACCGATGTGGCATCGGGCGGGTCGGATGCCGCCCGACTTCACATCGAACGGGTGGCCGCCGGCCCGGGTCACTCGGCGTACAGGTGCAGCTCGGCGGCGAACCGTTCCGCCATCTCCAGGGTCTTCGACAGCTCCCGGTGGCGGACGATCACCAGGCCGTCGGAGATGGTGGTGGCCCGCCAGTCGCGCCTCGGCGCACCGACCGGGAGCAGGTCGACGGCGGCCACGTGCTCCCCGTAGTCGGCGAGCAGGCGGTCCAGGCCCTGGTAGCGGGTGATCCTGCCCGTGCCCCTGGCGCGCTTGAAGATGCTCGCCGCGTTGTAGCGCCGCTCGATCGGCCCGGCGATCCGCCCGCTGGTGACGGCTTGCGCCCAGGCCGCGAAGAGGTCTGCGTCGGTCGCGTAGTTCATCACGTCGACCGTCCGCGCGCCGGGCGGCCTGGCGCCGATCTCGCCGAACACCACCTCGCCGTCGGCCTTGCGGTACCACTCCATGTGGGTGAACCCGTCGCGGAATCCGAGCACCTCAAGGACGGCGCCGCCGAGCACCCGGCCGGCCTGCAGATCCGGGGCGTCCAGGTCACGCAGCGCGATCGTGGTGGGACTGACCCACTCGTGCATCTTGGTGATCAGCGGGCGCGGGCGGTACCAGCAGACGTTCTCCAGCAGCACTCGCCCGTCTGCGCAGATGGTGTCGTAGGTGAATTCCTCTCCGTCGATGAACTCCTCCACGCTGACCTGCGGGACGTGCCGGAGCATCGGCAGGATCGCGTCAAGCTCGGCGACCGAGTCGGCCCGGTAGGTGTCGGCCGAGCCCGCGCCGTCGACAGGCTTGACGATGACCGGGAAGCCGATGCGCTCCGCCGCGGCCCAGACGCCCGCGACGGTCCCGGTGGCGTCGTGCCGCGGCGTGCGGAGGCCCGCGGCGTCGAGGAGCTGCTTCATCCGCTCCTTGTCGCGGAAGGGCACCGTCTGGGCGACCGTCAGCCCGGGCAGGCCAAGGTCCTCGCGCAGCCGCGCGGCGAGGATCATGTACGGCTCCCACAGGCACTCCACCCGGTCGATGCGCACCTGCCCGGCCAGCTCGCGAACGGTCGCGGCGACGGCGCCGGTGGCGGCCAGCGAGCCGACACCGACGTAATGCGCGAGCGCGTCCCGCGCGATGGCGGGCAGCCCGTCGGCCGGCTGGTCGCCCACGCCGATGACGGACGCCCCGGCGGCGGCGAGGCCGCGGGTGAAGAACGCCATCTCGGCCGGGTAGCCGGGGGAGATCATCAGGACGTTCATCGCGGTCAGCCGAGCTCGACGCGCACGCCGGTCACCAGCCGCCGCAGCGCGTCGGCGACGACGGCGGTGTCCGGGTGCCGGACGATGACGTAGCCGTCGCCCTCGTAGCTGCCCGAGGACAGCTGGCCACGCTCCGGCAGGCGCGACTCCACGACGAGGGAAGTCACCTCGGGCGGCAGCTCGTCGAGGCCGTGCACCCCCGCGACGCGGCCGGTGCCCTGCCCGCGCAGGAACACCGTCCCGACGGACCAGCTGCGCCGCGGCGGCGCGAAGGTGCCGTGCACCATGAGCTGCGCCCACGCGCTGTACAGGTCGAAGTCGTGGGCGTAGCAGAGCATCGAGGTGATCTGGCCGCCCGGTGGCCGGACCGCGACCTCGGAGACGGCGACCGTCCCGTCGGGACGCCGGAACCACTCCAGGTGGGTGAGCCCGGTACGCAGCCCGAGAGCCCGCAGCGCCGTCGGCGCGATCGCCCTGATCCCGGCGTACTGCGGCCCGCCGACGTCACGGGGCATCAGCACGATCCACTGGATCCACGGGTTGCGCAGCACCTCAAGCGGCGTGGGCAGGTAGCCGGAGACCGAGTCCCAGACGACCTGCCCGTCCACCATCACGCTGTCGTACGAGCCCTCCTCCCCGGTGAGGAACTCCTCAAGCAGGGCGAGCCGGTCCGGCGCTGGCGGGGCTGCGTCCAGCCACACCCGCAGGTCAGCGACGTCGTCGAGGCGGAACGTGCTCTTCGCCCCGGCCCCGGCCGGGGGCTTGACCACCAGCGGGAAGCCGACCTGCGCGGCGAAGCTCGCCGCGGCGTCGGCGGAGTCGGCCAGCCGGTGCCGGGCGCACGGCACCCCCGCCGCCCGCAGCACCGACTTCATCTGCGCCTTGTCCCGGAAGTTGTGCGCGGTCGCCGCGTCGATGCCCGGGATGCCCAGGTGCTCGCGGACGCGGGCGAGGGGTACCTGCAGCTGCTCGAGCACCGCAAGCAGCGCTTGCACCGGGCCGAGCTGGGTGCCGAGTCCCTGGATGGCACCGGCGATCTGCCCGGCGTCGAGCGGGTCGTCGATCCGCCAGTGCCCGGCCAGGCTGCTCCGCAGCTCCGCCGGTATGCGGTCGGCGGGCTCGCAGGTGACCACGGCAAGCTCGACGCCAGGCAGCCGTGCCGCCGCCCCGACGAACCGCGTCGTCGCGTCGAGCAGGTAAGGCGCGACGAAAGCGGCGACCACCATGCCTGAACGGTACCCATCCGCCGCGGCGAGTAGCCCGCCGGCCGGCTCGCGAGTAACCTCCGAACGGTCGGCGAGTAGCCACCGGACGGCCGGCCAGCTGGCCGGCCATTGCCCGGCTAGCATGCAGGGCATGAACGTCGTGTTCGTCGAGCCGTTCTTCCCCGCCAGCCAGCGGCACTTCGCCCGCGCGCTGGCCGAGGCGGGCGCGACGGTGATCGGCGTCGGCGAGTCGCCCGCCGAGGCGCTGGACGACCAGCTGAAGGGCTGGCTCTACCACTACGAGCAGGTGCCGTCGGTCACCGACGTCGAGACAATGACGCGCGTCGTCCGGTGGGCGCAGGGCAGGTTGTGGGTGGACAGGATCGAGGCCACGATCGAGGCGCACATCATGGCGGCCGCTCGCGTCCGGGAGGCCTGCACCATCCCGGGCACGTCGGTCCGGACGGCCTGGCTGTGCCGGGACAAGCCGTCGATGAAGCAGGCGCTGCGCGAGGCCGGCGTGCCGACCGCCGCCTCGGCCGCCGCGGGCAGCGCCGCCGAGGCACTCGCCTTCGCCGAGCAGGTCGGCTTCCCGCTGATACTCAAGCCGCGCAGCGGCGCGGGCGCGGCGGACACGATGCGGGCCGACAACGCCACCGACCTCGAGAACGCCCTGGGGATCTTCGGCGGGCGCGGCGTCGAGTCGATCGCGGTGGAGGAGTTCGTCGAGGGCCACGAGGGTTTCTACGACACCATCACGGTCGACGGCGGCGTGGCGGTGGACTTCGCCTCGCACTACTTCCCGAACGTGCTCGACGCCATGCGGACCCGGTGGATCTCGCCGGAGTTCATCTCCACCAACCGGATCGACTCCGCGCCGGAGTACGCCGAGCTGCGCGAGATGGGCCGGAGCGTCATCGCCGCGCTCGGGATAGGCACGTCGGCGACGCACATGGAGTGGTTCTTCGGCCCGAAGGGGCTGAAGTTCTCCGAGATCGGCTGCCGCCCGCCGGGCGTGGGGGCCTGGGACCTCTACTCGGCCGGCAACGAGATCGACGTCTACCGCGCGTGGGCGGACGCGATCGTGAGCGGCGCGACCGGCTCGGCGCCGTCGCGGCGGTACGCGGCCGGGATGGTCGCGCTGCGCCCCGGCGGCGACGGCCAGATCACCGGCTACACGGGAGTGCAGGAGATGAACCAGCAGTTCGGCGAGTGGGTCATCGACGCGCACCTGCCGCCGCCGGGCACGGCGACGCAGCCGGTGGAGGCCGGCTACATGGCCAACGCGTACGTGCGGATGCGCCACCCCGACTACGACACGCTGCACGGGATGCTCGACGCGGTCGGGCGGACGCTGCACGTGCACGCCGCATGAGGGTGACGCTGCTCGGTCCGCAGCGCAGGCCGACGCTGGACAAGGTCGCGGCATCGCTGGGCGTCGGCGGCCCGATCGCGACGATCACCGCGGGCTGGCAGGAGCGCGAGCCCGACGACGGCGAGCTGAGCAGTCGGCTGGGCTCGCGCGACGTCAACCTCTCGCTGTACCGGCGGTGGCTCGACGTGCAGGAACGCGACCAGGGATTCGCGGCCGCCGCGCAGCGCGCGGGCAGGTTCCTTGACGAGGTGCAGGACGTCTACCTGCTCCGGCTGGACTACGCGCTGCGCGCGGTCTACGCCATCCAGCGCCGCGGCGAGCACGACCGGCTGCAGGACGTAGCGCTGGCCGAGGCCCTGACCGCCGTGCGCGAGCTCGACGCGGCGCACCTGCGGCGGGTCGGCGAGGTGCGCGGCGAGTTCTACCAGGCCTGGCAGCCGCAGGACCGGCCGGTGATCGCCGAGCACCGCGCGGCCGTGGCCGGCCTGCTCGGCGAGGCCGCCGCGCTCGTGGTGGCCGGCGGGCACGTTGGCGTCCTCGCTGACGCGCTGCACCTGTTCAACGTCGCCGCGGCGCTGCGCTCGCCGGTGATCGCGTGGTCGGCCGGCGCGATGGCGCTGACCGACCGGATCGTGCTGTTCCACGACCGGGCGCCGCAGGGAGCCGGGCACCCGGAGATCTACGGCAGCGGCCTGTCCGTGGTCCGCGACCTCGTCGCGCTGCCGCACGCGCGCGCCAGGATGCTGCTCGACGACGCCCCGCGGATGGCCGTCTTCGCCCGGAGGTTCGCGCCCGCCCGATGCGTCCTGCTGGAGACCGGCACCCGGGTCGACACCGGCACCGACGGCGGCGGCCCGCCGGACACCCGGGTGCTCACCGAGGACGGCCGCGTGACCTCGCTGGAAGCGGCCTGATCACCGTGAGCGGCCCGGCGGTCAGCCGCAAGCTCGCCATCACCAGGCTCCGGGAGCGCCGGCCGGGTGACCCGGCCGTGATCGACCGTTTCCTGGCGCGGCACGACGTGCCCATCGTCGAGGGCGCCCGCTGCACCTTCCTGTACCGGGGCGAGGCCGACGAGGTCCACCTGGTCCAGCGCACCTTCGGCCTGCCCGACCGCATCGGCCTGCGCCGGCTGTACGGCACCGACCTGTGGTACGTCGTGATCGAGCTGCCCGAGGGCTCGCGGATCGAGTACCAGCTGGAAGTCGCCCGCGGCGACCGGCGCGAGCGCGTCAACGACCCGCTGAACCCACGTCTCGCGCACAGCCCGCTGGGCAGTTCCTCGGTCTGCTACGCCCGCGGCTACGAGGTGCCCGACTGGACCAGGCCGGATCCGGCGGCACGTCCCGGATCGCTGGTCGACCTCACCGTGCCGAGCCGTGCGCTGCGCCGCAACTGCCCGGTAAGGCTCTACCTGCCGGCCCGACTGCGGCGCGATGCTCGTTATCCCCTGCTTGTCGTGCACGATGGCAGCGACTATCTCCAGTACGCGTCGGCCAAGACGGTGCTCGACAACCTCATCCACCGGCTCGACGTGGCCGAGACCGTCGTGGCGTTCGTGTCCCCGGGCGACCGGCTCGCCGAGTACGCCAACTCGGCGGCGCACGCCCGCTACCTGACCGCCGAGCTGCTGCCGCGGCTGGAGGCGGAGTTCCCGCTGGCCGCCACGGCGTCGGCCCGGTGCCTGATGGGCGCGAGCTTCGGCGCCGTCGCCGCGCTGTCGGCCGCCTACCGCTACCCGCGGGTCTACGGCTCGCTGCTGCTGCAGTCCGGCTCCTTCGTATTCACCGACATCGGCAACAACCACGGCGGCGGGCCGCCGTTCGAGCCGGTGGTGAAATTCGTCAACAGGTACCGGGCCGCGCCGCGGCACGTCGCCGACCGGGTGTTCGTCAGCTGCGGGGTGTACGAGCCGCTGATCGTCGGCAACCGGTCCATGGTCCTGGTGTTCGAGGCCGCCGGGATGGCCGTCCGTTACGTCGAGGCCAGGGACGGGCACAGCTGGGAAAACTGGCGCGACCGGCTTCGGGAGGGGCTGTCATGGATATTTCCTGGTCCGCAGAAGTTCTTCTATGAGTGACACGGCGAGGAAAGTCGACCGGTGGTTCTCCGACCGCCTGCAGGCCGAGATCACGGTCGCCCGGTGGGGGACCTACGGCCGGCCGGTGCTGTTCTTCCCGTCGGCCGGCGGCGACGCCGGGGAGATCGAGCGGCACGGCCTGATCGACGCGTGCGGGCAGCTGCTCGCCGAAGGCCGGGTCAAGCTGTACTCGGCGGACAGCGTCGCCGGGCAGGCGATGGTCGCCAAGGCGGGTTCGCCGGAGCACCGGCTGTGGCTGCTGAACCAGTACCACGAGTGCGTCCGGCGTGAGGTCGTGCCGCTGATCCACGCCGACCTCGGCGGCCAGGCCATGGACGTGATCTCTTGCGGGCCCTCGATCGGGGCGTTCAACGCGGTGGCGGTGCTGTGCCGGTACCCGGACGTCTTCTCCGCCGCCATCGGCATGAGCGGGAGCTACCGCGTCGAGCGCTTCTACGACGGGGCCTGGAGCCAGGACCTGTACTTCTCCGCGCCGCTGCAGTTCCTGCCCGGCCTGGACGGTTCCCAGGTCGAGCTGCTCCGCAAGCGGTTCGTGATCCTCGCAGCCGGGGAGGGCCGGTGGGAGAACGTCGGCGAGTCATGGCAGATGGCGTCGGCCCTCGGCGCGAGGGGGATCCCCAACCGGGTGGACAACTGGGGAGCGGAATGGGACCACGACTGGGCCACCTGGCGGGCGATGCTGCCGCAGTACCTGGCCGAGCTGACCTGACCGTCCTCGACACCACGGGTACGGCCGGAATACCGTCCGGTAGATACCTGCCCTGCGCGACAAGGACCGGGAGACCCTGTGGATGGTGACGTCCGGCACCTTGTCGGCCTGCTGCTCGGTACCGAGGACGACTGGCCGCGCGCGTTCGAGCACCTGCTGACCAGCCTCGGCCCGGTCGCTGACGGCTCAGGGCGCCAGCACGTCTTCGCCACCGAGCGGCTGACTATCGAGCCGTTCTCGCTCAGGTCCAAGCCGCGCACCGACCTGGTCGTGGACCGGCTCGCTTACTGGTACTACCACCCGCGCGAGTGGCTCAAGAAGATCTCCCTGATGGACAGCGTGTACCTGCTGAATTCCCCGTTCACGTTCCAGGCGATGGAGAAGCACGCGGCGTACTGCGCGATGATGCGGCTGGGCATGAAGGTGCCGGAGACGGTCCTTGTGCCGTACAAGAACCCGCCCGGCCACGACAAGTACGCCTACACGGCGCAGCGGTACAACAAGCCGTTCGACCTCGACGCCATCGCCGAGCGGATCGGGTACCCGCTGTACATGAAGCCGTACGACGGCGGCGGCTGGCGCGGCGTGTCCCGGATCCGCGACCGCGGCGAGCTGCACCGCGCGTACGACGAGTCCGGCGGGATGCTGATGCACCTGCAGGCCTCCGTCGAGGGCTACGACGTCTTCGCCCGGGCGCTGTCCATCGGCGCCGAGACGATGGTGATGCGGTTCGACCCCGACGCGCCGATGCACGAGCGGTACCGGGTCGAGCACTCGTTCCTGGCGCCGGTGGTCGGCGCCGAGGTTGTGTCGACATCAAAGATCATTAACGCGTTCTTCCGCTGGGAGTTCAACTCCTGCGAGGTGCTCGTCAAGGACGGCGAGGTCTACCCGATCGACTACGCGAACGCCTGCCCGGACGTCGCGGTCACCTCGCTGCACTACTACTTCCCGTGGGCGATGCAGGCACTGGTGAAGTGGGTCGTGTTCTGCCTGGTCACCGGCCGGCGGCAGCGTGTCGACCTCGACACGCAGGCCTATTTCGACGTCGGCGACCGCGCCGACCTCGACTACGGCGAGAAGCTGGCGGCGTACCGGGGCCTGGCTGACGCCTACTTTGCCGTCGACGCCTACCGCGAGTTCTGCGCGACGCGGCTGCCGGACTTCGGCGGGCGGCTACTCGACTGGGTGCGCGGGCCCGCGTTCGACCGGCTGCTCACCGACACCGTCGCCTCGACGTATCCGGCGCACGAGCAGGAGCGGTTCATCGCGCACTTCCGCGGCCTGGTCGACCTCTGGGTGACGGACCAGGGCGCCACCGGGTTACCGGCCAGGGAGCCGGTTACCGGCTAGGGAACCGGTTACCGGCTAGGGAGCCGGGTGATCGATGTCCACGGGCGGCAGGTCCTGCACCTCGTCCTTGGTGATCTTGAGCTGGATGCCGTCCTCGACGCTGGTCACGGCGCTGATCGGGATGGCCACCTGCTTGCGGCCCCACAGGTGCCCCTCCGCCAGCAGCACGTGTGTCACGTGGTGGTCGCGCGGGTCGATGACCAGTCCCTGGACGTGCCCGATGTCGCCGTCGGTGGCATGGACGTGCTCGCCGCGGCGCACGGCCACCTCGCCCAGCGGGAGCTTGTCGTAGGTGACGGTCTGCGAGACGCCGCCCGCCAGGCCGAGTCCCCCGCCCCCCATGCCGAGGCCGTAGTACGGCCAGGAGAGCACCTGCTGCGGGCCGTAGGCCGCGTAACCGCTGCTTCCCGGTATGAACTGCGTCTCCTCGGCGGAGCCGAGCTTCTCGAACTCCGCGACGGTGCAGCGCAGCCGGATCTCGCCCGCCGTGTCCTCGACAAGATCAAGGGGAACGAGCCGTCCCAGTCCCTGCCGGTGCTTCGGCTCGACCACCAGATGGGTGACCGAGCGAGCGACCGGGTCGATGACCACCCGGGTAACGTCACCGCAGACCCCGTCGCTGCAGCTAGCCTCGGCCCCGATGGTGAACTGCGTCGTCTGCGTCATGGCCGTCTCCTCCTGTTCCCCCAAGGGAACCCTAGCGCGAACCCTGCCAGTACCAGCGGCTCCGGACGCCGGGCGGCGGTTCGGGTGCTCTTGAGCAGCTGACGGCATCATCGGTGCAGAGCAGTTGCGCCCAGCGGTATGATTAGCGATAATTCCTGTAGGGAATGCTTCCTTCGGACGTCCGGCTGCTGCGGAGGTGAACTCGTGACATGGCTCGACTGTGCACTCGGCGTGGTCCTCGTCGCTCTGGTCTACGTCGTGTTCGTGCGCCAGTGGGCGCACACGACATGCACGTGGTGCGGCGGCCAGAACACCGGGACGTGCAGGCGCTGCCGCCGCGAGGCGCTAGCGGCCCGGCGCGTGGTCGCTGAGTCGCGCCGAAGGCTCCCCGCCGGTGACCAGCGGGTGGCCTCGGCGCAGAGCCGCCTGTCGGAATCGAACCGATGACCTGGGCTAGTTCGTCGGCCACCGGTTCGGCGGGATGGCTGGAGCCTGGGTGGAACCATCGTCAAGCCGCGGAACCGTCGAGAGTGGGAGATCTTCAGGTCGGGCATTGCCCGGGGTGAACCAAAGGCAGGTGATAGCCCCTAATGGTCGATCGGACTCCTCATTCAGCGGGCTTGCTGAGTTTGGCCCGCATCCATGGGTACGGATCGCGCAGCGGCATGCGGCGCGATCGGCGGTGCTCCTGGATCAGGTGGAGCGGCTCGCCGGCGACGTAGTAGCGGCCACGGCCGTTGCCGTGTGCGGTGAGGACCCCTGCGGCTGTCATGGCTGCAAGGTCGCGGGTGGCGGTCTGCTCGGTCACGTCGGCGCGCTTGAGGTAGCCGGCGCGGCGGACGCGGTAGCCGAGGACGGCGTCGAACATCGTCTCCATCGTTCGCTCGGGCAGGTCATGTGCGGCAACGAGCGCGTCCAGATCCTTCCAGGTGTCCCCGGCTTCCCTGACGCGGCGGGCGACGGTCTGGGCCTGCATGTGGTGGGCGCGAAGATTGAAGGTGAGCCACATGTGGGCGTTGTCCCTCGGCTGCCAGGAGCCGTGCCCGGTGTGGGCCAGGACGCTGTAGTAGTCGTCGGTGTTGGCGCCCAGCCATTCCTCGATGCTTGAGAACTCCGGCTCGCCAATGTCGGAGCGGGTGAGGACGAGCGTGGCGAGGGCGCGGGCCATCCGGCCGTTGCCATCGCGGAACGGGTGGATCATCACGAGATTGAGGTGCGCCATCGCCGAGCGGACCACGGGGTCACTGCTGAGGCCGGTGTGCAGGCTGTCCACGAGGGCGTCAATTAGCTCGGGGACCTTGGCGGCATCCGGGCCCTCGTAGACGACCTGGTCGCTCCGTTCGTCGTGAACGTAGATCGGCCCCTTCCGGTATCGTCCTGGGGATTTGGAGTGGTCGTGGGCGAGCATCATGTAGTGCATCGCCCGGATCTCAGTGGCGTTGAAAGTGGAGTATTCGGCGTCACCCATAGCCAGGACGTAACCGAGGGCCTGCCGGTAGCCCTGGATCTCCGCGAAGGTCTTCTCATCCGCACTAATGGGCTCCTCGCCGTCCAGGGCGGCTGCGGCATCGTCTTCGTCGACGACGTAGCCTTCGATGCTGTTGGAACCCCGGATGGCGCGGGCGAGTGCTGAGCGGCGCAGGGAGCCTTCCCAGCGCCGCGGCGTGCGCAGGACGTGCCGCAGCTCCCGGCGCATCTGGTGGATCTCACCCAGGACGGCCTCGTCCTCACTGGTAAGCGTCGGCGCGGTGTAGAGCACTTGATGCGATGATGCGTTCATGTAGTCATGATACTGGTATGATGACTACATGAACTAATCATCGCATCAATCTGCGAAGGAGGCCACACCCTTTAGCGTAACCGTGAGGGGAGTGGGGTTGAGGCCCGCAAGGCTCGGCGTAGGGTCGGCTGTCCGGGAGAAGTCAGCTGGTCAGCAGGTCCCCTGCCCCACTCGATCTGACCTGGAAATCTGCCTTCTCACCTGCGAGAACGTCACCTCCGGCCACGCTCGGCCGCCGCCCCCAGATGCCCGCCTGAGACTCCTCAGGCCCAGGTTTGGCAGTCCACTACTGCACGCGGACTGCACGGGCCGCCCCCGTCAAATGCTGCTTGATGCGCGGTACCCGGTGCCGGTTGGTGCGTAACGGCGGGACACCAGCGGCCTGGGGGAGCGGGGCTGCCCGCCAGGCGTCGGCTCGCCGAGCCCATAGGGCTCCCGCCCGGCAGGGCTCGGCCAATTGCCGACGCCCCAGCGACGACCGTCCCCGTCATTCCCCCACTGAGGCCGTCGCCCTGGTCGTCATCGTCCCGCTTTTCGCGCCTGAACCATCCGGCTTCCGGCACCCTCGCGCGGACGGAGCAGCGGGCTTGACAAGGGGCGGTGGCCCGTAAGCTGTCCGGAGCTTGAGCGGCTCGGGCCGGATCAGGGTCCGATTCAGCCGGGTCTCCCAGGACCGCGCGGTGCGGACGGGCGCTCGGCCGAGACGTAGTCACTCAGTTAGACACTCACCCAGCAGGAGGGCCTGATTCCTAAGTTCGGAAAGAGGTCCTTGACCTGGGAGCCGCCTATCGGAATCGAACCGATGACCTATTCATTACGAGTGAATCGCTCTACCGACTGAGCTAAGGCGGCGAGCCACCACAGGGGCGGCAGCGCAAGGAGTCTACCGGTCGCCAGCTTCCGCTTGCCCCGGCATGTACTTGGCCTCGTACTCCTGCCGCGAACCGCACACGCTGGCGCGCGGGCACGCGCAGCGCCGGCCGTCCTCGGACAGCTTGACCACGACCTGGTCCGCAGGCACGTTGTGCCCTACCACGGTGCCCGGCCCCTCGGTCGTCTCGACGCTGGCGCCCAGCTTCGGCGCCTTCTTCTGGAAATCCTGGTACAACGGATGCTCGTACTTCAGGCAGCACATCAGCCTGCCGCAGGCGCCGGCGATCCGGAGCGGGTTCACCGGCAGCTGCTGGTCCTTAGCCATCCGCACCGACACCGGCTCGAAGTCCTTCAGGAACGTCGAGCAGCAGGTGTCCCGCCCGCACGGGCCGATCCCGCCCTGCAGCCTGGCCTCGTCGCGGGGGCCGATCTGGCGCAGCTCGATCCGGACGCGCAGCCGCCCGGCCAGGTCGCGGACCAGCGCCCGGAAGTCGACCCGGTGCGGCGCGCTGAAGTAGATCGTGAGCACGTTGCCGGCGTCCACGTAGTCCACAGCGATGATCTTCATCGGCAGGCCGTGCTCGCGCACCAGCCGCCGGGCGGCCACCCTGCCCTCGGCCCGCCTCGTCCGGTTGGCCTCGTCCCTGCTCAGGTGCTCTTCGGTGGCCAGGCCCGCGCACACCGGAAGCCCGCCGACCTCCTCGCTCACCCACTGCGGCGCCCAGATGCACTCGGCGACCTCCGGCCCGGCGTCCGTGGGCACGAGCACCTTGGTCCCCACCGACGGGGTGTACTGCCCGGGGTCCAGGTAGTAGAGCCGACCGTGCCGCTTGAAGCTGACCGCCATCATCATGCCCACGGCCCCACATTACGGGCAGGTCACGAAGCGCGCGACCGTCATTGGCCGGCCGCGAGGGCGAGAGTCATCTCCTCGACCGCCAGCAGCGGTGCAACGCTGGCGGCCAGCCGCTCCCGGCAGGCCATGATCGCCGCGAGCTTCCGTACCGTCGCCTCGGGCGAAGAGGACGCCGCGATCTGGGCGAGATCGTCCCGCTGCCCGGCATTGGCCAGCTCCACGTCGGCGCCGAACTGGATGGCGAGCACGTCACGGTAGAACCCGGCCAGGTCGAGCAGCGCGCGGTCGAGCGAGTCGCGCTTGAGCCTGGTGGCACGCGACTTCTGCCGGTCCTCGAGCTCCTTCAGCGCGCCGGCCCCGCCGCGGATGGCCGCCGCCACCCCCTTGCCGGTGGACCCCTCGCCGAACGCCTTGCGCAGCGCGGCCCGCTCGGGCTCGTCGAGTTCCGCTGTCGCGGCCGCTGCCTCGGCGTCGGCGGCCTTCACCAGGGCCGCGGCCGCGGCCAGGGCTGGTCCCAGGCCAGTGGCCTGCATCGGGACGCGGAGCACGGCGGCGCGACGCTGCGCGGCGTCGGCGTCGGTGGCCAGCCGCCGGGCACGGCCGATGTGCCCCTGCGCAGCACGTGCCGCAGCGAGCGCCCGCTCGGGGCCCACGCCCTCGGCCACCAGCACGTCGGCGACGGCCGCCGTAGGCGGGATCCGCAGGGTGATGAGCCGGCACCTGGACCTGATCGTCGTCGGCAGATCCGCGGCCGACGGAGCGCAGAGCAGCCAGATCGTCCGCGGCGCTGGCTCCTCGATCGCCTTGAGCAGGGCGTTGGCCGCCTGCTCGGTCGCCCGGTCGGCGTCCTCGAAGAGCACCACCCGCCAGCGCCCGTACACCGGCGCGGTGGCGGCCCGCAGCACCAGGTCCCTGGTCTGCCGAACCCCGTAGGACAGCCCGTCCGGGCGCACGAGCAGCAGGTCGGCGTGACTTCCCGCGGCGACCTGGCGGCACGACGGGCAGTCGCCGCAGCCACGCTGGTCGCAGAGTATCGCGGCCGCGAAGGCGCGCGCGGCGACCGACCGGCCGGAGCCTGGCGGCCCGGTGAACAGCCACGCGTGCGTGATGGCGCCCGCCCCGCCGGCTGCCGCAGACGCCAGGTCGGCGACGACGCCGTCCTGGCCGGCCAGCCCGGCGAAGACCGCCCCTGCTGAAGTCATTCTCGAAGTACCGTCACTCTCGTAGCGCCGTCACTCTCGTAGCGCCGTCACTCTCGCAGCGCCGTCATGGGAGTAGCCCCGCCGCTGCCTGGCCGGACGTCAGTCGCGGATCGCCGGGAAGCTCCCGGTGTTGTCCTCGGCCGCGGCCGGCACCGGGTCGGGCAGCATCTCCCGCACTCTCTCCTGGACCGTCCGGCTGAGGTCAGCCGCTGGCCTGCTCGCGTCGAGCACAAGATAGCGGTCCGCAGCGGCCTCATCGGCCAGCGACAGGAACGCCCGCCGGACGCGGTCGTGAAATTCGGCGGGCTCGGCCTCCAGCCGGTCCGCCGACCGCGTCCTTCGCCGCAGCCCGTCGACCGGCGGAAGATCGAGGATGATGGTGAGATCGGGCCGCAGGCCGCCAGTCGCCCAGTCGTTCAGGTTGGCTATCTCCTGCACCGGCAGCTGCCGGCCCGCTCCCTGGTAGGCGAGCGAGGAGTCCACGTACCGGTCGGTCACCACGATCGCGCCGCGCTCCAGCGCGGGGGCGATGACCGTCGCCACGTGCTCGGCCCGGTCGGCCGCGTACATCAGCGTCTCGGCGTGGCTCGAGAGCCCGGTGTGCGCCGTGTCGAGCAGCAGCGCGCGCAGCCGCATCCCTACCTTGGTCGCGCCAGGCTCGTGCGTGGCGACCACGTCGAACCCCTGGTCGCGCAGCCAGATCGCGAGCAGCCGCGCCTGGGTGGACTTGCCCGCGCCCTCGCCGCCTTCCAGCGCGAGCAGCAGCCCGCGGCGGGGCGCGGGAGCAGGCTCGTGGCCGTTGGAGGGCGACGGCACCGGGACGAACTCCTCGCCGCGGAACACCGACGTCAGGTCGGAGAGCAGCGGCACCCCGGTCCGGTCGTCCATCTGCCGGTACGAGACCACGCCGAGCGCGAGGGCCACCGCGGCAGCCAGCAGCAGCACGACGTTGTCGCCGATCCCGCCGTAGTCGATGTTGCCGATCCGCACCGTGCTCGAGCCGCTCACGCCGCGCACCGCGGCGGTGAAGCCGGCCGCGATGAACGGGGCCACGGCGATCACGCTGAACAGGACGACCCGGAGGGCCGACTGCAGGAACGCGAAGGTCCGCCCCCTGATCTGGTCGTCCACCTCGAGGCCGACGATCGTGTAACCGGTGACGTAGGCAACGCCCGCGCACGCGCCGAGCAGCACCACCAGAACGGTGACCACCACCAGGTTCGGGATCAGCCCGATCAGCGCAAGCGGGATCGCGGCAAACGTGATGGACAGGCCGAACAGGCGGCGCCTGGAGAATCCGCGCAGGATGCGCAGGCCGAGGAACATACCGGCGGCCAGGCCGATGAAGATCGCGGCGAAGACCACGCCCCAGCCCGCCTTGCCGCCGTGCAGGGTGTCGCTGACGTAGACCTGCCCGAGGCCGACGACCACGCCAGCGGCCGCGAACGCGCCCACCATCCCGATCACGATCCCGCGGACCACCTGGCTCCGGCCGATGTACCGCCAGCCTTCCACGATGGTCTTGGCCACCGACGGCACGGAGATCCCGCCGCCGGCCAGACGGCGCGGGATCTCCCTGAGCGTGAAGATCGTCAGCGCGGACACGATGAAGGTCACCGCGTTGAAGTACAGCGCCAGGTTTACCTGGTTCAGGTTCGTGAAATCGGACGAGATGGAGCCGAGCGCACGGCTGATCAGCGCGAGCAGCCCGAAGGCCAGCCCGGCCACCGGCGCGGTGCCGTAGGTGGAGAACAGGCTCAGCTCGTTGGCCTGCTCGAGCTGGTCCCGCGGCACCAGGTTCGGCACCGTGGCGTCCTTGGCCGGGGCCCAGAACAGCGACGCGCAGGACGCGAGGAACTGCACGACGTAGATCCAGATCAGCTCGTTGACCAGGTGCAGCTCAAGGTTCAGCGGGATGGACAGGTACAGCACCGCCCGCACCACGTCGCCGATGATCATGTTCACCC
>Ga0302314_10004515_pt1 | contig 25580 bp, 24 predicted proteins | sample III_Palsa_N2_3_FD_200533 | JGI IMG/M metagenome (GOLD analysis project Ga0302314, IMG submission 200533) | Peat permafrost microbial communities from Stordalen Mire near Abisko, Sweden - III_Palsa_N2_3 | ecosystem: Environmental > Terrestrial > Soil > Palsa > Peat permafrost | place: Sweden... | reverse complement strand
GCTCCAGATGGCGGAAAAAATCAATCATTGCTTTGCGGGGCAGCTTCTAGCGTAACACGGGCTGTTCCGCGGCATTCACGCCGTGCAGCTGAAAAACAGTCTTCGACGTATCCATACCTATGCGGATAATCTTGTCCATGGACGGTCTCCTGTGATGACGTTCAACAGCCTCATCTTGGCACATCGATGCCGTAAGGGGGCCGTCCACACCAACACAGCGTGAGTGTTCCGCTTCGGCAAAATCGAAGCGGCCTGATTGTAGGGCACGGCGCTGATCGGCGCTTTTATCTTCTTCCTTTTCCCCGGGCCCGTAGTGGGATCACGGGGGAGCCCGCTCCATCCACGACGCTGATGTTCCCCCGTGATCACGCGGAGGGCTGCGCGCTTGCGCGCCATGCGACGGTGGGGTTGGAGATGTCCGTCGGGTTATCGCTCTTTCGTCGAACACGAGCTCTCCGCCAAAAGCTCAACTCAACGTCTGATCCCGCTGCAAGCGGCGGATCATCACCTCGACCCGGTTGCGGATATCCTCGGGATTGTCGAGCCCGGTCAGGCCGTTGACGCCGATCTGCGCCTTGAGCGCGGCAAGGAAGGCGGGCGAGGCGCCCGGGCCGAACAGGCCGGGCAGACGGGCCTGGCCCAATTGGCGCTCGAACGCGCACAGCATAACCACCATCGCCCGCATCGACAGGCCGCTGCCGGCCAGCGCCGTGATGACGCTGCCCGAGGCGATGGCGGCGCGGTTGACGATCCGGCGCATTTCCTGCTCGTCCACCGCGAAAATCTCGGCCAGGCCCAGCCCTTCGGCCACCGCCCACATAGCGTCGGCCTTGGCGTCGGCGGCGCTGTTGGCCTGCTTCGCTTGCGGCAGCTTGACGCGGATCAGCGCGGGCGGCGCCAGGGGCGGGGCAGGCGCGGCCGGCGTTTGCTGGGGCGGACCGTCCTGCAGGAGCTGCTTCAGCTCCCGCGCCGAACGATACTCCAGAATCTTCGCGCCCAGGGCCCGCACCGTCGAGATCGGCAGCGGCGTGTAATGCGGGATCAGCTTCAACTGCCAGGCATAGCGCAGATTGTGACGCATCGCGCGGTAGAGGCTGTCGCCGCGCGTCGCCTTGCGGCGGACGATCCTCGGCCGCTCCGGCTCAGGTTGCGGATGCGGGCGGCGGAACAGGATGAAAAAGCGGGAGGGTTCGGGGGCCGGCGGCGGTGCGAGCCGTTTCGGCTTCGGCCCGGCTGGCTTGACGCCGAAGCTGCGGAGGAAATGGCGCTTGGCCACGGCGCGCACCAGCATGGCGGTGATGTCTTCGACCGAACGGCCGCAGAACAGTTTCTTGTCCGGGCCGCCGATCGGCGCGCCGACGCGGTCCACCATCAGATGGGCGAACAGATCGGGCCGGGCTTCGAATAGCTTGTAGCACTCCATGGCCAGGGCGTGGTTGCTCATGACCATGTCGTAGACTCGCTCACGGTCCAGGCCCTTGAAGGCCGGAACATGACGGATATAAATGTCGGCGACGTCCCCCGTCAGGGTCCGATGGATCCGTTCCATCGGCGACAAGCGGACAGGGACGCTGCCGGTGCCGGCCTTATGGCCGGTCCCCTCTTTGTGCGCCACGTCGGTTCTGTTCTTTTTGCGGCTTCCCTCAATTACCCGCAAAGATAGCAGATACCCGACGGCGCTTCATAAAGATTTTTACAAACGTAAACAGAAGGCTGGGGTTTTGTAGATTAATTCCCCAGCATGATTACATTTGCCTTGGGCGTCTCTTCCTCTTCGGCCGCCGAAATCTCGGCACCCGTCTCGAGAGACGTTATCTTGATGATTCCGGGCACCGCCGGAACGGCCGCTTCGGCCGGCTTGGCGGTTTCCAGGACGAGGCGGTTGAACCGGCCTTCGACGAAGGCGCCGGCCTCGACCGACAGGGTCTCATGGGTGATGTCGCCGGTAATACGGGCGGTCTTGGCCAGTTCCACCGCGCGGGCGGTGATCTGGCCGGTGACCGCGCCCAGCACGCGCACCGTTTCCGCCTCGATCTCGCCGGTGACGCCGCCTTCCTCGCCGATGACCAGGATGGCGCAGCGCACATCGCCGACCACCTTGCCGTCGACATGGACCTCGCCGTCGCTGCTGATGTCGCCGGCCAGGCTGCAATTGGAACCGATGATGGACGGCGACGTGCGGTGATGCGCCGAAGGCTTATTGGGTTTTGAGAACATTTTGCCCTGCCACGATGAACTTCATGGGATTGGTGGCCTGATCCCCGACGCGCACTTCATAGTGCAAATGGGGGCCAGTGGTGCGGCCGGTCTCACCGACCAGTCCGATGATCGAGCCGCGCGAGACGTGCGACCCGGTCGACACCATGACTTTCGACAGATGGCCGTAGCGGGTGTGCAGGCCGTTGCCGTGATCGATTTCGACCAGATTGCCGTAGCGGTCGCGCCAGCCGGCCCATACCACCTGGCCGTCGCCGGTGGCGGCGACCGGGGTGCCGGTCGAGGCGCCCATGTCGAGCCCTTCATGGATGCCGTTCATCGCGTTGATCGGATCGTTGCGGGCCCCGAACGGGCTGGTCATCTCGTACTCCTCGAGCGGCGAGGCGAGCGGCAGGGACTTCATCACCGTCGCCAGATTGTCGAGGCGGTCGGCGTGGCTGTTGAATAGCGACACCGGATTGAAATCGTCGGGCAGAGCACCGTCATGCGGCGCGGCACCTGCCAGCGGGGCGGCGATGAAGGGGCCGCCGCGGCCGAATTTCGTATTGACCCCGACCGAGGCCAGGGTGCGTTCGAGCTCGCCGATGCGGACCGCGGTGAGGTCGGCGGAATGGCGCAGGAAAGCGCCATGGCTCTGGCGCAGCTTCTCCAGCGACTGGCTCAACTCGCCGACGCGGCGCTGCAGCGTGTCGCGGTCGGTAGCCGCGGAGCGGGAGGATTCCGGCAGGATGCCGACGATGCGCTGGGTATCCTCGGCCCCGCCGCCGATGTCGGCGATCCGCACGGGGCTGTTGGCCCCGGCGCTCGAACGGCACTGGTTGGGATCGGCGTCGAGATGCGGCATCGAGCCGCGCGCCTTCGGCGAGGCGACGCTCTTCTCGGTGATGCGCAGCAGGCTGTCCTGGATGTCGGTGATTTCGCAGGTGATGCCCGAGAAGATCGACTGGAATTCGTCGAGCTTGCCGAAGGCTTCCTGGTAATTGGACTTCATATCGTCGATCTCGGCCGCGCGGACCGCGATCTCTTTTTCCTTCGAGGCCAGCGCCGCCGCGCCATAGATATAAGCGCCGGTCGCCGCCAGGGCCCACACCACGCACCCCGCCAACGCGCCGGCCGCGACCAGCTGGTGCGAGGTTTTGACCTTCAGGCACACCACTCGGCGGTGATCCTTGAAGATAATGTGACGTTCGGGAAAATTACGCCGAATAAATGCCGCCACCGGCGCGGAGACACGCCGTACGAAAGACCGTTGATCCGCCAAAGCCTACATCCCCCTTGAGTAGCTGCTCAGTCCCAAGCTTTCGCCCGGTCTTTGCTCACCACTGCCCCCCATTCACGGCAATCGATCAGCGACCCGCCATGCCCCATGGCGGAGGCAGTAAAGTTAGTACGTTCGAGGGGGCAAATAGAAGCCAAAATTTACCGTTTGTTTAGATTTGTCACATTTCGGTAGGATTGCGGGCGCTAACCTATTGGTTATCATGTGTTCATGATCTCGCTCCCAACTCTTCGCCAACTCCGTTATCTCCAGGCCTTGCACGAACATGGTCATTTCGGCCATGCGGCCGAGGCCTGCCACGTCACGCAATCCACGCTTTCCGCGGGGTTGGCCGAGTTGGAGGACATGCTCGGCGCGCAGCTGGTGGAGCGAACCAAACGCCGGGTTCTGTTCACGCCGCTTGGCAATGAGGTGGCGCGGCGCGGCCAGCAACTGCTGCTCGACGCCGAGTCCCTGGTCGAGATGGTCCGTTCGACGGTCGAGCCTCTATCGGGGCCATTTCATCTGGGCGTGATCCCGACCATCGCTCCCTATCTCTTGCCGCGCCTGGTGCTGCCCTGCAAGGACGCCTTTCCGCATCTGCAGCTTTATTTGCGCGAGGTGCAGACGGCGCGGCTGATCGACGAGCTCAATGACGGGCAGCTCGACGCCGGCCTCCTGGCGCTGCCTTATCCGACCGGCAATCTCGGCATGACCGTGCTGGGCAGCGATCCCTTCTATCTGGCCTGCCGCGCCGACCATCCGCTGGCGGAGCAGGACAGCGTCGATGTCGATGACCTGAAAGGGGCCGAATTGCTGTTGCTGGAGGATGGCCATTGCCTTCGTGAGCACGTTTTGGCGGTCTGCAAGCTGCGCCCCTCGCGCCAGCAGGACGAAATCAGGGGCACCAGTCTGCCCACCGTGATCCAGATGGTGGCGGCTGGTCTCGGCGTCACCCTGCTGCCCAAACTGGCGGTGGACTCCGGCGCCGTCGACGGGCTGGGGCTGGTGACCCGCCCGCTGAAGGAAGAGGGGGCGGGACGCGAACTCGCCCTGGCCTGGCGCGGCTCCTCGCCGCGCGGCGAGGAATATCGCACGCTGGCCGGCTTCATCGCCGGCATTGCGACAAGCCCCCGTGAATGATAGCTCTCGCGCCATGCGTCTTTCAGCCCTGACCTCAGATCCTTTCGCGCTGCCGTCCCATGGCGGCGATCTCGGCCTGGCCGAGGTCCGTTTCGGCAAACCGAAACAGGGCTGGCTCGACCTTTCGACCGGCATCAGCCCATTCCCCTATCCGGTTCCAGAGCTGCCGGCCGAAGTCTGGCGACGTCTGCCCGGACTGGCCGACGATCTGGCCCTGCGCGAGGTGGCGGCGCAGGCCTATGGCGTGGAAGATCCGGACTATCTGGCCACCGCTCCGGGGTCGCAGGCCCTGCTGCAGATCCTGCCGCGCTTGCGGCCTTTCTCGCAGGTGGCGGTGATCGGTCCGACCTATGGCGAATATAGCCGCTGCTTCAGCCTGGCCGGCCACCATGTCCTGCCGATGGAGACTCTGGACCGCACGCTGGACGCCGACGTGGTGGTGGTGTGCAATCCCAACAATCCCGACGGGCGCCGGCACGACACCGGGCGGCTGCTGGAGCTGGCCGACGGGTTGGCGGTGCGCGGCGGCCTGCTGCTGGTGGACGAAGCCTTCTGCGACGCGACGCCCGACCTCTCGCTGGCTCCTCATGTCCGGCCCGGCCTCGTGGTGCTGCGCAGCGTCGGCAAATTCTTCGGCCTGGCCGGCATGCGTCTCGGTTTCGCCGTCGCCGAGCCGCAACTGGCCCGGCTGCTGCGCCAGGCGCTGGGTCCATGGGCCGTGGGCGGCCCGGTCATCGAGGTGGGGCGCCACCTTCTGGCGGACGCCGACTGGATCGAGAGCGCGCGCAAGCGTCTGTCGCAGGAGATCAATCTGCTGAATTCGGTGCTGGGACGCGCCGGCCTGTCGACGGTGGGCGGCACCAGCCTGTTTTCGCTGGTCAATGCGCCGCGCGCCTGGGCGCTGTTCGAATATCTCGGGCAGCAGGGCATTCTGGCGCGGCCTTTCTCGACCGCGCCCCGCTGGTTGCGCTTCGGCCTGCCGCCCGACGAGGCGGGACGTCAGCGCCTGGAAACCACGCTCAAAGGTTGGAGCTGAAATAAGGCCGTCATCGGGGATGCAAATCCGCCATGGCATGCCCCCAAATCACGCCGAACACGAGCGCGGCGCCGGCCAGGACCAGAAGCAGGGCCGTGCGCCCGCGTTTGAGGTGGCGGGACAGGCTGATCCCGCTCACCACCGCCTGGAACCCCAGCGCCGTCAGATAGGATTGCCATTCCAGCGGCTGGGGACCGGATCGCGCGGGCAGGCCGTTGAAGCCGAGATTGACGTCGAGCGGCAGGATGCGGTCGAAGCAGAACCAGGTCAGCAAAGCGCCGGCCGGGATGGTCGCCAGACTCAGCAGGAGTCCGAAGCGGAAGCGGACGACCGCCGCCTGCAGCAGCTGCGCCGGGGCGAATACCAGCGTCGCCGACACCGCGGCGACCAGCCCCAGCAGCATGGCCAGCGATACGACCGAGGCCAGCGCTTCCTGCTGCGGCTTGGCCTGATTCCCGCCCAGGTCGGAGATGGCCAGTTCGGTCCCCAGCATCGCCGCCACCGCAAGGGCGGCGAACAGCGCCACCCAGCCGAGTTGGGCGACAAAGCGCCAGTCGAGATATGTCCGGAGAGTAGTCAAATCGGCAGCATCGCCTCGAATTGCAGATAGGCGTCGAGCCCATCCAGCAGGATGCCGTCGATGCCAAGATCGCACAGGCCGGTGACGTAATTGCCCAGCACCTTCTTCCACTCGTCGCTCCAGTATTTGACGGCGAAGCGGCCGGGCGTGGCGGGGTCGACCGCGGCGATCCAGCGGGGATTGCCGACGGTCCAGCCCTGCTGCCAATAGAAGCGATCGACCACGGCATAGCCCACGGTCAGGGGCGCCATCACCAGTCGCTTGCTGCCGATCCGCTTGAATTTCAGGGCCGTCACGTCCTGCACGGTCATCGAACCGCCATGGAAGAAGGGATCGACCAGCAGCAGATCGTGATTGGTGCCGGCCAGGGCGTCGAACCAGCGGTCGCGCTGGGTATAGGTGTTGGCGCTGAGCACGGGCAGGAAATTGCGCGCCTCGGCGAGGTCGGTGACGTGGGCCGCGTTCTCGGTGTCCGGCGCTCCGCTTGGCACGTGGCCCAGCAGCTTGCTGCCCTCGGTGTCGATATAAGGCAGCAGCTTGGCCTTGCGGGCCTGCGTCGCGGCGTCGGAAACGTGTTTGGCGTCCTTGCAATAATCGATCGACAGGGTGTGGCGGCCCTGCTTCTGAATCGCCAGGGCGGCGTCGAGCAGCGGCTTCCGGTCACCCGGCCGGGTCGGCGTCTCATAGGAGTCGAAGCCGTAAAAGGCTCCGTCAACCAGCAATCCGTCGATGGCGTTGAGATAGGCGCCGTCGACACTGCCCTCCGGCGCGTAGCGTCCCTGCGCGGCGCCGTCCGGGTCGCGCCCGGCCTCCCATTCGGATTCGCGGCGTTCCTTGATCAACAGTTCCGGGGCGTTGCGGGCCAGAACGATGAAGTCCGGTCGGCGCTTCTTGCAATAATCCGAGAGGGCGATCGCCACGTCGCGCATCAGCTGGCGATGATTGGGGATGTCCTCGATCGGGACGTAAGGGATCGATTTTGGCGAAGGCGGCGCCGCGGCCCTTGTCAGCAGCGGGCTGCCCATCAGCGCGCCGGCGGTCATCGCGCCCTGCAAAAAAATCCTTCGACTGTTCACAAATGGGGACTCCGCCGGAGATGGGTCAGGAATAGGGTCGCCTCGTGATCGAGGGCGCGGAAGCCTTCGAACACAATAATTCTAGCATCCGGGCCCGTGCGCGCAAGCGTGGGCAGGACGATCCCACTCATCAAAAAGACAACTGAAAACAATATGTCTACCGTAACATTGTATTGAGGCCGATTTATCATGTATTTTATGAAAATAGCCCTGATGATAGGCGGCGGCGCATTTGCGCTGGCGGGGCTGGCGGCTCAGGCTGCTCCGGTCTCGCCGCTCGAGGTCAAGATCGAGTTGCGCGTGCTGGATTTCATTTCCGAGCCGGCCGACCGCTCGGCGGTGGCCGTGCTCTATGATCGCGACCGTCCGGCATCCGCCGAGGAAGCGGCGGGGATCCTGAGGGCGCTGCAGGACTCGGCGGGTCTGGCGCGGGTCAAGATCGCGCCGCGGCTGGTTGAGATCCGCTCCCTGGCAGGGCTCAAGGGGTTGAAGGCGGCGATCCTGACCGCCGGGCTGGACGAGGCGGCGGTGCTGGAATACGGCGTCGCCAACCAGACTCTGGTCCTGTCGTCGGGCACCGCCTGCGTGCGCGACCATCGATGCATGGTCGGGGTGACCACCACGCCCGATGTCGAGATCGGCGTGAACATGCCGGCGATCCGGGAGGGGAACATCCGTTTCGCCGACGGTTTCGGGCTGATGGTAAAGGAATATTGATGGCTTGCAGCCCTTCCCTTGGATAGGCTGCAAGCCTAAATCCGGGGGAAACGTGCAGCACAAGCAGGACACGGTGGTTCAGCAATACCGGGCCGCGCCCCCCGCGTCGGGGGCCGCGCATATGCCTGTCGAGAAGCGCCTGTCGCATCTCCTCAATATCGCCATTTTCCCGATCTTCTTCCTGATTTTCACCATCCTGGTGTTCCAGGCCTATAATTACATCCTGCAGCATCAGGAACACACCATGAAGGAGGTCGTCGAGACCGACCTCGACAGCGTGGTGCGTCTGGCCAGTCTGACCTCGCGCATCCGCGCGGTGGACGCCGACATCTACCGGCTGATGACCCAGGAGGCGGCGCACGAAAGGCTGCCCGACCTCGACAAGAAGATGGCGGCGCTGGCCGGCGAGATCGACAGTATCCTCGGCGAGTTGCGCGCCTATCGCGACAATGAGGCCAATCCCTCGGCCCGCGCGTCGCTCGACGATTTCATCCGCAGCCTCGAACTCTACAAGGGCGCCATCTCCTGGGTCGGCTCGATGATGGATGTCGATTTCGCCGCCGCGGTGTCCTTCATGACGCCGTTCGACAGCCATATCGACCGCATGTCGGCTCAGCTCAACACCATCATCGCCGACAGCACGGGGCACGCCGCCGAGCGCACCAACGAGGCCGCCAGCGAGCTGCGCCGCGTCGCCAATTACGGCGCCGGCGCCGCGGTGCTGGTGTCGATCATGGTCTCGGGCTTCGCCTGGCACATGGGGCGGCGCCAGCAGCGCCTGTTCATCAACACCGTCAATCTCGAGAAGATGGTGGCCGACCGCACCGCCGACCTCGCCGCAGCCAAGGAGCTGGCCGAGGAGGCGACCCGCGCCAAGTCGCAATTCCTGGCCACCATGAGTCACGAGATCCGCACGCCGATGAACGGCGTGATGACCATGGCGCGCCTCCTGAACCAGACCGACCTCGATCAGGAACAGACCAAGATGGCCGAGGTCATCCTCGGTTCGGCCAGCGCGTTGCTGACCATCATCAACGACATTCTCGATTTCTCGAAGATCGAGGCCGGCAAGCTCGACCTCACCTACGAGCCTCTGTCGCTGACCGACATGGTCGAAGAGGTGGCCGAGCTCCTGATGCCGCGCGCCGAGGAGAAGGGCATCACCCTGATGTCGCAGATCGATCCCGGCCAGCCTGATCGCTATGTCGGCGATCCGATACGCCTGCGCCAGGTGCTGATCAATCTGGCCGGCAACGCGGTCAAGTTCACTGACCGCGGCAGCGTGGTGATCGAGGTCTGGGTCGAGCAGAATGAGCGGGCCGAGACCCAGGCCTGCTTCTCGGTCACCGATACCGGTCTCGGCATCTCGGAAGAGCAGGCGCAGCGCCTGTTCCGTCCCTTCGAGCAGGCCGACCGCTCGATCACGCGGCGTTTCGGCGGCACCGGCCTCGGATTGTCGATCAGCCGCCAGCTGGTCGATCTGATGGGCGGCGAGATCGGGGTGCGCTCGACGCCGAGCCAGGGCTCGACCTTCTGGTTCCGCGTGCCTTGTTCGCCCGTGGACGGCGGCCAGATGCCGGTGCGCGGCGGTCTCAAGGCGCGGGTGCTGACCTTGACCCATGAACCGCGCGAAGGCGACATCTGGGCCCGCTATCTGACCTGGCTGGGCGCCGACGTCATGAGCCTGACCGGTGCCGAGCCGGCCCTGGCGGCCTATCGGCAGGCGGCCGAGGCGGAGCGCCCGTTCCAATATCTGCTGATCGACAGCGATTTAGCCCCCGCCGCCATGGAGTTGTTCGCGCCGCAGCTGACCGCGGACGGCGCCACTGCCGCCGTGCCGGTGCTGGTGGCTTCACGCAGCCAGCGCGAGAGGCTGGAGGAGGAGGTGATGCGCCCCTTCCTGCTGACCCTGGCCCGGCCGCTGCGCCGCGAGGCGCTGAAGATCGGTCTGGCCAATCACATCCAGCGCGAGTCCGTCGATGGCGTGCCCGGCCAGCCGGCCCGGCCGCTGCAGCCGTTCGAGGCGCCTAAGCCGGCTGCCGCCAAGCGCGTTAAATGGCGCCCGGTTTCGGCCGAGGAGGCGCTGGCCGCCGGCGCCTTGATCCTGATCGCCGAGGACAATCCGACCAATCAGATCGTCATGAAGAATCTGATGAACCGCCTAGGCTATTGCATCGACGTGGCCGCCAATGGCGTCGAGGCGCTGACCATGCTGGCAAAGCGCTCCTACGGCCTGCTGATCACCGACTGCCATATGCCCGAGATGGACGGTTACGAACTGACCAAGCAGCTGCGCGCGGACGAATTGTCCAGCGGCCGTCTGCGCCTGCCGATCGTCGCGCTGACTGGCGACGCGCTGGCAGGGGCGGCGCAGTACTGCCTCGACGTCGGCATGGATGATTACCTGTCAAAGCCGGTGGCGATCGATCTGCTCGACCAGGCGGTGCAGCGCTGGCTGCCGGCCGCCGCGTCGTTGCGCCAGCCGCTCGATTCGGACGTGGCTCCGGCCGCCGAGAGTCCGGTAGCGCCGCCGGTCCCCGCGGTGGTAGCGCCGCATTTAATGTCTCCCGCGGCGGTAGCGCCGCATTTTATGTCCAGCCCAGTGCCGCCTTTGAGGCCTCCGCCGGCAATGGCGCCGCCTTTCATGCCGGCCGCCTTGAAGGATGTGTTCGGCAGCTTGAACGAGGATGCATTCGACTTGTATAGCCGCTTCCTCGACCAGACCGGGCGATCCTCCCAGGCGATCCGTGACGCCATCGGCCGGGCCGATTACATCGCCGCCGCCGCCATCGCCGACCGCTCGCGCACCGCGGCGGAATGCGTCGGCGCCGGCGAGTTGGCCCAGCTCTGCGGCCAGCTGACCGCGGGCCTGCGCAGCGCCGACCCGATGGTGCCCGAGCTGCTCGACCGTCTGCCTTCGGCTCTCACCCGCGCCCGCCAGTCGGCCGATCTGGTCCGTTCCGCGATATGACCTCGGCGAAAGCGAAGGTCATCGTCCTCGGCAACGAGAAGGGGGGGACCGGCAAATCCACCGTCGCCATGCATCTGCTGGTGGCGCTGCTGCGCCAGGGGCTGCGCGTCGGCTCGATCGATCTCGATGCGCGTCAAGCGACCCTGACCCGCTATGTCGAGAACCGCCGCCGGCGCGATCCCGAGGGGCAAAAACTCGGCCACCCCGATCATCGCGCGGTGCCCCCCTCCGTCGACCAGGAGCAGGATGCCGAGACGTTCCGCGCTCATGTCGCCGAGCTGTCGGCGGCTTGTGACTTTATCATCGTCGATACGCCCGGTTCCGACCATCCGCTTTCGCGCCTGGGCCATTCCTTCGCCGACATCTTGGTGACGCCGCTGAATGACAGCTTCATCGATCTCGATCTGCTGGCGTCGGTGGATGGCGACAGCCTCAAGATCATCCGGCCCGGCCGCTATGCCGAGATGGTGTGGGACACCAAGAAGGCGCGGGCGATGCGCGGCGAATCGGCCAGCTTCGACTGGTTCGTGCTGCGAAACCGCCTCTCCACCCTCGACGCCCGCAACAAGCGCGAGATGGAGCGCCTGCTCGACGCCCTGTCCAAGCGGATCGGCTTCAGGCTGCTCGACGGGCTCAATGAGCGCGTGATTTATCGCGAGCTGTTCCTGCAGGGCCTGACCCTGCTCGATGTCGGCGAGGAGCAGGGGGTGTCGATGACGCTCTCCCATGTCGCCGCCCGCCAGGAACTGCGGCATCTAATCGATGCCATGGGGCTAGCATCGCTTTCTTAAGTTCCTTCGAGTCCGATACGGGCGTCAGGAATCTCCCGTGCGGAACGCCTGTCGCAATTTCTTGACAAAATCTATACGGATTGAGGGGTAGAGCCCGGATTTCGATGGGCTTATCATTCCCTCGGGGTGAAGAGGGAGAGTAGGTAAATGCGTCGAATAATTCTGGCTTCGCTTCTATGCGTGGCGATGGCGGCCGCCCATGGAAGCCGCGCCGAGGGACCGGCCGTAGCACCCGCCGCGGTCACCGACGCGACCTGGGTCGCGCCTGAGTTCAAATTCAGCTCGGGCGAGACGCTGAAGGGCGTCAAGTTCCATTATCTGAGCCTGGGCACGCCCAAGCGCGACGCCAAGGGCGCGATCACCAACGCGGTGCTGCTGCTCCACGGCACGACGAATGTCGCCGAGGAATTCCTGATGCCGAGCCTGGCCGGCGAGCTGTTCCAGCGCGGCGAGCCGCTCGATACGACCAAATATTACGTCATCATCCCCGACGGTCTGGGGCGCGGCGGCTCCTCCAAGCCCAGCGACGGGTTGAAGGGCAAGTTCCCCCATTACGGTTACGCCGATCTGGTTGAGGGGCAGTATCGCCTGGTCACCGAAGGCCTGGGTGTTGCGCATCTGAAGCTGATCGTCGGCGTCTCGATGGGCGGCATGAACACATGGCAGTGGCTCGAGCGTCATCCCGACATGATGGACGCGGCCATGCCGATCGCCTGCCTGCCGACCCAGATCAGCGGCCGCAACATCCTGATCCGCCGCACCGTCATCGAGGCGATCCGGCGCGATCCCGACTGGAATGACGGCAACTACACCACCCAGCCGACCCATTTCATCTATACGCTGCCGATCTTCACGGCGATGACCCAGGGGGTGCAGACCCTGCAGCAGAGCGCCCCGAGCTACAAGGAAGGCCTCGCCTATTACGACAAGCTGGTCGAGCACGCCAGGAAGACCGTCGACGCCAATGACTATCTCTATGGCATGGAAGCCTCGTTCGACTACGACCCCGAGCCGGGCCTGTCCTCGATCAAGGCCAAGGTGCTGGCGGTCAATTTCGCCGATGACGAACTGAATCCGGTCGGATTGTCGGTGTTCGAGAAATTGGTCGCCAAGGTGCCGCGCGGCGAGGCGGTGACGCTGCCGGTCGGACCCGAAAGCAACGGCCATTTCTCGCTGCTCAAGGCGTCGATCTGGAAGGGCCAGCTGGAAAAGCTGATCGCCTCGCTCAATCGGTGAAACTGAGAACCGCCGCAGGCAATAATCCTTGCGGCGGTTCTGAGTCCTACGGGTTCAGGAAATGCGGTATGCCAGCCTCAATCCGCCCCAATGCCGGCCGCGCAGGATGATCGGCATCGACAGATCCTTCATCATCGCGAACGTGCCGCCGCCCATGTCGCGGCGATAGGTCTGCAGCAGGAAGGGTTCGCGGTTGCGGGCGGCGCGCAGGCCGGTGCGGTCGTTGAAGATGCGCCGGTTGCGGCAATTGGCGTTGTTCCACACCGGATCCGCGCCCTGCTTCTGGCTGAATTTGGCGTTGTGGGTCGGCAGATAGCCGTTGCGGTCGACCGCGGCGCAAAAGACGATTCTGGGGTCGGTAACCAGCATCGGTTCCTGGATCGGCGGCAGCAGCGCGTCGGTCAACTCGGTGAAGGCGGTCATTACCTGTTCCGGATTGCTGCCGGTGATCGGGCGGTAAGTTTCGTCGAAGAGCGCCTCGAAGCCGATGCGGCCGGAGGAAACAGCCTCTTCCAGGGCGGCCGTTACCGCGCGCGCGGCTTGGCTCAGCTGTTTCAGCATGGTCCCGTCGCTGGTTTCCAGCGCGCTGCCGGCCAGCACATTCATCAAGCCTTCGCTATGCTCGAGGCAGCTTTGCACCCGCTGATCGACCGAGCGCAGGCGATCAGCCGTCTCGCGCACGCCGGCGGTGAAATGGCCGATACGGTCGAGCACGGTGCGGCAATGGCTGAGGCTGTCGCTGGTGGCCTCGGCGATGCTGCCGACCTTGTTTTCCACGGTCGATAAACTGTCGCGGAACCCTTCCAGCGCGCCGGTGATGATGCCGACGCCCTGGTCGACCTCGTCCGCCACCGCCAGCGAGGCGGTGCTGGAACTGACCAGCTCGCCGATATTGGCCGAAAGCTGTCCGACCGTGCCGTCGATCTGCTTGGTCGCCTGGTCGGTCTGGTTAGACAGGCTCTTGACCTCGGTGGCGACGACCGCGAAGCCCTTGCCGGCTTCACCCGCGCGGGCGGCTTCGATGGTGGCGTTGAGTGCCAGCATATTGGTCTGGCGGGCGATGGTCTGGATGGTGCGCGAGGTATGGCGCACGGCGTCGAGCGAGCTGTCGAGACTGCCCAGCCTGTCGCCCATGCCGCCCACCGAATCGACCAGCTGGCGGATGGCGGATACCGCCTGCCCGGCGGCGGTCAGCGAGCGGCTGGATTGATCGGCGGCCTGGGCGGCCGCCTCGTTGGTATCGCGGCCCGCCTGCTCGATATTGCCGATATCGGATGTCAGTTTCTCGACCAGCTCGCGCAGTTGGTCGAACAATTGCTGCTGATCATTAACGAAACGGGTGATCTCGGAAACAGAGCCGGCTACCTCAGCCATCTCGAGGCTGACTTTGTCTAGCTTCTTCAAGAGCTCGTCGCCGATCGAGGCGGTCGAACCGGCGGGCGGGACGCTATTATCCAAGTCGGACGTCTCCTTTAGCGGAGTTTCTCCGAGACTAACATGGATTCAGCCCAGCAGCGAGGCCGCGACAGCGCCGGACACCAGCGCTCCCTCCAGGGTGCAGGGCAGGCCGGTGGCGGTCCAGTCGCCGGCCAGAATCAGATTGTCGCCGAAGCGGGGAGCAGGGCGTAGCGCCTCGACTTCCGGTGTGTGGAACAGGGTGGCGCGCTTCTCCTTGATGACCCGCGTCGCCACCGGCGGCGTCTCGATCGAAAGCGCCCGGGCGACGTCCTGCCAGATCAGGGCGGCGATATCCTCGCCGGCCAGGTCGATCACCTTGGCGGCGCCGGAAATGGTGACCGAAATGACGTCACCGCGCACGAACATCCATTCGCCGGTGCCGCCCAGCAGCCCGAGGAAGCCAAGCTCGTTGGGCGGAGTCGGCGGCTCTTCCATGCGGAAATGCACATTGACGATCGGGCTGGCCGGAAGGTCGGGCAATTCGGGCAGAAAGCCGCGCGCCACTACCCAGGGAGTCGCCAGCACGACCCTGTCGTCGGGGGCGAGGTCGATCGTTTCGCTATCGAAAACAAGGCGAGTGACGCGGGCGCCGTCGCGCTCCAGCGAGCGCAGCGGATCGTTGAGGCTTACGGTCGCGCCGGCCTTCTCCAGTTCGGCGAGGGCAGGAGCGATGAAGCTCTCGGACAGCCCCTCCTTGACCAGCCAGGGCTGGCTGGCTTTTTGACTCCGCCACAGCGTGCGGGTCAGCACGCGGCGGAATACCAATGAAGAGGCCTCGTCGGCCGGCGTGTTCATCACGGCCAGCGCCAGAGGATCCCAGAACCGGCGGTAATTCCTCGAGCGACCGAGGGCAGCCGAGATCGGCGCGTCCCGGGTCTTCGGCATTTGCCACATCGAGGCCAGCACCGAGCCCAGCAGGCGCAGCGGCGTCGCGGTCCAGACGCGCCCCGAGCGCAGATCGAGCATCGGAAAGGCGGTCGGGCCCGGCATCAGGCTGTCTTCGCTGCCGATGCGCTTGAGATAATCGAACACGGCATGATTGGCGCCGACCACCATGTGCGTACCGTTATCGATGATCCGCTTCAGGGTAGGTTCCGGCCAGGACCGCGACCGGCCGCCGGCTTGGCGTGCGCCCTCATGCACCACGACCCGATGGCCGGAATCGACAGCAGCCAGGGCGCAAGAGAGGCCGGCGAGGCCAGCGCCGACGATATGAACGGTCATCCGTGTGAACTACCTTGTGCAGTGTTGTGTCACGGACTGGCGCGACACTGCACCAAGCCCGAGCGGCGTTTGAGCCTCGCCGAGCCGGAGGCGAGGTGTCATATGGACTCCAGTTTAGTGACACATCGGAATGTGTCACTAAACTGGAAAAAACGGGAGCGCCTATATATCAAGAGCGCAACCAGGACGTAAAGGAAGTGACGTGGTATCTGCACCCCAGGGTCTTTCGGAAAATGGCATGAGCGTGCGGCGCTATGACCGCGACCGCTTCGTCACGGCCTTGTTCGCGCCGCCGGCGCGGCGCGAGGATCTGTTCACCCTCTACGCTTTCAATATCGAGATCGCCCGCATCCGCGAGACGGTGTCCGAACCGATGCTGGGCCAGATCCGCCTGCAATGGTGGCGCGACACGCTGGATCGCGTGTGCCGGGGCGATCCGGCTCACCATCCGGTCGCTGATGAGCTTTCCGCGCTGATCCGCCGGCAATCCTTGCCGCGTCCCTTGTTCGACCGGCTGATCGAGGCGCGCGAGCTCGATATGCAGGACCAGCCGCCCGAGACGCTGGCGCACCTGAAACTTTATATCGAGGACAGCTCGGGCGGGCTATCCGCCTTGGCCGCCCTGGTGCTGGACGGCGATGACGAGGCGACCCAGGAGGCGGCGCGCCATGTCGGCCAGGCCTGGGGCCTGATCGGAGTCTTGCGCGCCCATGCTTTCGGCATCACGGCCCGCCGGCTCTATTTGCCGGTGAAGGAGAAGGGGCTCGATATCGAGGGCGTGCTGGCCGGCGAGGCGCCGCGCGGGCTGATCGAACTCACCGAGCAGATCGCCTCGACCGCCGCCGGTCATCTAGCGAAGGCGCGCAAGCTGCGAGGGCACGTCGACCGCAAAGCCGTTCCGGCGCTGCTGCCGGCCAAGCTTGCCGATGGCTATCTCGCCAAGCTGCGCAAGGCAGGCTTCAATCCGACCAACCGCGGCTGGTCGGATGTCAATACAAAGCCCCTGACCCTCATGATGGCGTCCAGCCTAGGGCGTTTCTGACCCCTCAATGCGCGGGCAGACCATCCTGGCCGATCAGCTTCTTCATCGCCAGATCGAGCCGCCGCACCAGGTCTTCTGCATCTTTCCGGTGACGGGGTATGACGAAATAGGAGTGCTCAGGCGGCAGATCCAAGTGCCGGAGGCGTTCTTTTCGCTCCGTAAGCAAGGTGATGATCGGATCCCGCCAGTCGAGCAGGTAATTCGCCCGGGAGGAGCGCAGCATGTGCAGCGCGTTTTCGTGCGTGCGCGGTTGCAGGATTTGAGCGTTGGGCGCCGCCTGTTGAAGCATCGCGAGCGGCGTGGATTGACCGATGGGGATGATGACGGCTTTGCCGTCGAGCTCGGCGAGAGAGGCGACGCCGGGCACGCCTTCGCGGAAGAAGAGTGAAATCTGGATGCTGCCAAAGGGCGTGTCGGTGAAAATCATCGATCCGTCCGTGTCGAAAAAGCGGGTGGCGACGCTGACATCGACACTTCCATCCTCGATCAGCGCGTGAACCCGGCCGATGGGATATATGTGCAGGTCGGTCCCATATCCGGCCTCGCGAAAAATCGCCTCGACGATGGGAACGGCTGCCCCGCCGGCTTTGCCATCGGGCAGGGACACGAAACCGGGCGGAAATTCGGCGACCGCGATCCGAAGGGTCTCGCTGTCCGCGGCGACGGCGAAATGGGAAAGGCTGAAAAGCAGCAGCGATACCGCGGCCCAACCACGCATGCTCCCCCTCGGACACATAATGTACGACTCTAGCATGGGATTATGTTGGACGCGGCCGGAAAGCGCGGGAAATTCGGGTCCACTTCGTTGAAGATGAAAAGGATATCCTGAGGCGCCAGGTGGAGGCGCCCGCCGAAAAGCCTGACGGCTTCATCCGCGATGATGTCGGCGGTTCCTGCCGGCTTCCCTCTGGAGATGACGACCTCGACGACCATGAACCGGTCGGTTCGATCCGTCGCGTAGTCGGGAAAACGGGGATTTACCGGCAGGTCATCCTGGCCGACCTCGAGAAAACGGTGAAAGAGATCGGCTCGCTGATACCCGGCGGCCACCTGGGCTTCCAACATTGCCTCCGATAAGTCGGACTTCTCGACAGCGGTGAGGCCACGCCGGACGGTGAAGGTTACAAACGGCATTTCCAGTCTCCTGGATGTGATATGAAACAATCGCGTTGATGCTCAAGCGTGGTGGTCAATTTTTCGCCATCCGCTCCGAACGCGCCTTCAATGCCGACAGCCACCAATCATGGCCGTCATACATCGCATTTGGCTGCTCGAGCCGGAACTTGATCGCGGCGGCGCCCTTCTGAGATTCTTCCGTGATCACGCGCGTGCCACCGCGCTCGGGGATCAGCACCCAGGCGTGATGGACCTGGAAGGTGGGGTTGTCGACGCTCCAGCCGATCTCGCGGTAGGGCTTGAACACATCCACCGTGCTCGCGATGGGGAAGCCGTATGTCTTCCAATGGAAGGTCACGCCTTTGGCGAGCTTCTGTTGGTCGCCATCGATATGGATATCGGCCGAGTTCGAGTACCAGTTGGGCCATTGCGTGGCGTCGACCAAGTTGGCCCAGACGATTTCAGGCGACGCATCGATCCAGCCCTCATTGTGGACGAAGACATCGACATCGCCGGGCTCCAGGCCTTGCGGCCAATGGATCAGCGGCGTCGCTTGCTGGAGATAGTCGGCGGACAGGCGGCTGGACTCCTGCCCGTGCGCGGCCGAGGCACCGAGCAAGATGAGGCTCGCGGTGAGAACGAGTGCATTGGTCTTCATAACAACCTCTTTCGCTAAGTAGGAAGATTGCGCGCCGGCTCACGCCGGCAGCGCCACGCCCGAGATTTCCTGGCAGATCGCGATGAGGCGATCCTGCAGCGCCTGGTCATCGGCCTGCGCGTTCGGCCCCATGCGCTTCAGGTGATAGAAATACCGACCCGTGACATCGGTCTTCGGATCGTCGCCGGCCGCGAGCCAGGCCTGGGTCAGATGCGCCTGCTCCATGTCGTCGGGCGCGCCGGCACCGCCCATCTTGGTCGGCACCCAGCCGGGTTCGAGCGCGTTCGAGAAGACGTCCGGCCAGAGCCGAGCGACTGCAAAGGCAAGCATCGCATCGTGAAGCTTGCTCTCCGCGTAAGCGGTCGAACCGTTCCAGCGGCGCTTCTTCCAAAGAATGTCGTCGAGATTGGCGTCGGCATGGTGGTGCATGCCGGAGCTGAGATAGACGAGCCGCTTCGGCCGCTCGATCAGCGCGGTCAGGATATAGGCCGACAGCGTATTGATCGCGAACACATGGGGCAGACCGTCAGTAGTGATGCGATGGCTTTCGCGATAACCGACCGCGGCGTTGTGGATCACGGCGTCGAAGGGACCGAGCCCATTGACCTGGTCCGCCACATCCTTGGCGCCCGCGATGGTCTCGATGTCGCCAATGACGATCGCCTCGGCCTGGGGCAGTTCCAGGCGGGCCGCTTCAGCTCGATCGGTGTTGCGAGCGTGAAGCACGACGCTGTGGCCTTTGCCGGCGAGCAGATCGGCCGTCATGAGGCCAAGACCGGTGGAAGAACCCGAAATGAAGATGCGTGACATGATGATACTCCTTCGTCTTCGCTGACGGTTAGATTTGGGGGCTGCGGGGAATGACGACGAGCGCCGCGCCGGACAGTGCGCAGACGGCGCCGAAGAGGTAGACGGCCGCGTAGCCGAACTGGCCCGCGATCACGCCCGCGGCGGGACCGGAGACGCCGTAAGCGATGTCGAGGAAGGCGACGAAGGCCCCCATCGCGCTGCCGCGATTGGCGGGCAGCACCCGTTTGAGGGCTTCCACGCCGAGGGCGGGGAAGACCAACGCGCAGCCAAGACCCGCGACCAGCGCGCCGGCGAGGGCAACGATCTCGGAAGGCGCGCTCCAGATCACGGCCTGACCGATCGCCTCGACCACCAGCGACCAGAATGCCACCCGGTAGCCGCTCATCCGGTCCGGCAGGGAGCCCAGCACGACACGGACGAAGATGAAGCCGATGCCGAACGCGGTCATGACCAGACCGGCATGGCCCCAGCTCCGCGCGGCGAAGTAAAGCGAGGCGAAGGCCGTCAGCCCCGACAGGCCAACGCCTTGCAGCATCAGGCCCAGGCCTTCGCGCAGGATCTGACCGATCACTTTGGTGAAGGGCAGGCGCTGTCCCGCGGGGGTGGAGTAGGGCACCTCGGACCAGGCAACGACCACCGCGAAAAGCGGGGCGACGATGCAAGTGATCATCGCGGCCTGCAGGCCATAGCTCTGATAGAGCGCCATCCCGATCGGCGCGCCGATGGCGAGCGCCGCGAACATGGCGATGCCGGTCCAGGACATCGACAGGCCGGCCCGCTGCGGGCCGACCGAGGCGATCGACCAGGACACGCAGCCGGTCACGAACTGGCTCTCGCCGACACCGGCCGTCAAACGGCCGAGTACGACGATGGCCAGGCTCATTAGCGGTGGGAGGCTCGGCATTGCCGCGACGAGGTAGAACAGTCCGCCCAGCGCGCAAACCGCCGCGCCCTGAAGAGCCGAGCGTTTACCGCCATGATGATCGGTCAGCCGTCCCGCGTAACCGCGGGTCAGCACGGTCGCGAGGAACTGGATGCCGATCACCAGCCCAACGACGAAATTGCTGAAGCCCAGCTTTTCGTGGACGAACAGCGGAATCACCGGCAGCGGCAGGCCGACGCAAAGATAGCCGCAGAACAGCGCCGCGATGACCCCGAGCGCGGGACGGGAGAGATGAACAGGCGCGGCGTCCGATCGGCTCGCGGTTGACGTCAGTACTGACATGACAGCCTCCATGTAATTTGGGTGAGAGGAGGGCGCCGCCCCGCGGGCGGCCCCCTCCGGATCAGACGGCGGCCTTGGCGGCGGACGTGGCGAAGAGGCCGGTCCGGTAGCCGCTCGCTTCGAGCAGATGATCGCGCGAGGCAGTCACTTCGGCGTGTAGCTTGGCGACATCCACGCCGACAAGCTTGCCGGCGCGTTTGCGGATCTCTCCGGCCACCATCACGGTGTCGACGTCGGAGCGCTCGACCGCCTGCACGATGGTCCCGATGGCGTTGGTCACCGGGAAGACGGCGACGCCGTCGGTGCGGACCATGATGATGTCGGCCTGCTTGCCCGGCGTTAGGGTGCCGATCTCGCTTTCGAGTCCGGCCGCGCGGGCGCCATTGACCGTCGCCGCCTTGAGCACCGCTTCCACCGAGATCGGCGCGGGAACACCGGTCTCGCCCCGGAATCGGCGGTAGCGCATCGCCGACCGCTGCTGCCCGAACAAGGCATGCATCTCGCCGAACAGGTCGCTGCCGAAAGCGGTGTCGAGGTCGATGCCGAGCGCCGGCGTCAGGCCGTGATCGACCGCCTGCTGATAGGCGAAGCCCTCGTCATCGAAACCGAACAGGGCGTCCGAGCGCGGATTGATGGTGATGTTTACGCCGGCAGCCTCGAACAGCTTCCAGGTTTCTTCCGGGATGCGCGTGCAATGATTGAAGATATTGTGCGACCCGAGCACGCCGAGCTCCGTGAATTCCGGCCCCAGTTTCGCCAGGTCGCCGATGAACTCGGTCAGGATGCGCATGTCGAGGCTGCGCGCGACTTTCCACCAGTCGAGATTGAACATGCCGAACAGGCCGACGCGGACCAGACCTTCGCCCTGGTTCCACTTTCCGGCGAGGCGCTTCAGATCGCCCGGCAGATGCGCGGCGGACGCCTTCTTGTCCATCGCCGCGCCGACCATGTGCAGCGCGCGGATGCCGCTGTCGTCCAGCGCGTCGAGCGCCGCATCGGTATGTTCGGGGCTCCGCGACGAATGGCAGGCGTCGATGATGGTGGTGATGCCGGCATCGAGCGAGGCGACGGCGGTGAGTTTGGTGCTGAGATACATGTCACGCGGGCGATAGTGCGCGCCCAGCGTTTCGGCGACGACACCGATATAAGCGAAGAGATCGTCCACATCGGGCATGAGGCGACGCATCGCGCCGAGCCACATATGATGGTGGGCATTGACAAGGCCCGGCATGACGATGCTGCCGGTGGCGTTGATCACCTCGGCGTCGGTCGCCGAGAGGTTCGAACCGACCGCGGCGACGCGGCCTCCGTCGACCAGGACGTCGCCAATGGCGAGGTTGGGAACTTTCTGATCCATCGTGACGATAGTGCCCCCTTTGAAAAGGGTGCGGCCTTTCTGTTGCGTGCTCATGATCGAAATCCTCCTTGTGGTTTCGCGACTGCGGCCGGGTGGTTATCGCTCCATAATGGTCTTGAATTAAGTGCGCTTAAGTCAGATCATTCCTGACTAAATGTCAGGACATGACGGATGCCTTTCGATGGAAGAATTCTCGCTGGGGTGAGTGTGCTGGCGGCGGTCGTCGAGGGCGGCAGCTTCGTCAAAGCCGCCGAGCTGATCGGGATCACCGATTCCGGCGTCAGCCGGGCGATCAGCCGCCTTGAGGCGCGGCTAAACGCGCGCCTTCTCGATCGGACGACGCGTTCGGTAACTCTCACCGACGAAGGGCGGCGCTTCTACGAGGAGGTGAAACCGCATCTCAACGCGATCGAAGACGCCGCGGCGATCGCCTCGGGGGCGACTTCGGCGGTTCGTGGCCGTCTGAAGGTGGATATCGATCCCTTCTTTCTTCCGCTGGTGCTGGCCGGCCGTCTCGGCGCCTTCTGCGAGCGCTATCCTGAACTCTCGATCGAATTCGTAAGCAGCGAGCGTGCCGGCGATTTGGTGTCGGAAGGCATTGATCTCGCCATCCGCTTCGGTCAGCCGCGCCATGCGAGCCTTGTCGCCCGCAAGCTGATCGAAGCGCCGATCCTCACCGTGGCCGCCCCGAGCTATCTCGAGCGATACGGCAGGCCCGCCCACCCTAGTGAGCTTACTCAGCATCGCTGCCTGCAATTCCTCAATCTCTATACGGGTTTGCCGTACGACTGGGAGTTCATCCGGGGCGACGAATCGATCGAAGTGCCAACCACCGGGCCGCTCACTTTCACCGATCCCAAATCCATGCGGCAGGAGTGCATCGCCGGCACAGGCGTCGCCCAGATCATCGGCTGGGGCGTCGGGCAGTTGCTCGCGGAGGGCGTACTGGTCGACCTCTTTCCGGAGTGGCATGGCGAGCGTTTTCCGTTATTCGCTTTCCATCCCTCTCGCAAACACCCTCCGGCGAAGGTCCGGGCCTTCGTCGATTTCTGCGTTGAGCTCGCCATGGATCTTTAACCGCCCCGTCGGCGACCACCCTGGCGTCAGCGGCCGCAGGAAGAAGGCGGGCCACGCCCTTTACGGCAACTCACCGACCCTCGTCGAGCTCGTCGTCGACTAACCGCCATGCGCTCCGCCGTAATAGTTTGCGCCGTCGAGTTGATGGTATTTAAAATTGACGTAATCTGTTCTTAAGCGTTAGTTAAATATATGCATCAATTAAAATAACTATAGAATTAACGTCTTATTTTTGATTTTGACATACGGTATTTATGTAATATTTTATTACTGAAAGCTGAAGAAATGCACGGCTCAGCGCTTCGAGACCTCCAGAGAAAACTACTGGCTTTGCCGTGAGGTCGCTCCTTCCGCGGAGCGCTTCCCTGCCGGAGATGGCGACGGCCGTTCTCGTTCTGGACGAGGATCGGCGGATCGAATATGTCAACGCAAGCGGCGAGTTGCTGTTCATGCCGATCGACCCGATCGGTTGCACCGTGCCGGCGCTCTTCGCCGGTTGCGGCGCCACGGGCGGCGATGACGTGTTCGTGTCGGTCGATGCAGGCCGCGATCCAACCACCATAAGAGTGCGTCTGAGGGACGATCGCCTGCGGGATTGTACGCTACAGTTGCTCTCGAGCGGCGGGTTCGTCCTCAGTATGGACGATGTCACGGAGTTGGCCCGCACTGCCGACCTCGCGCAGCGCGATGATTTGACCAGTCTCGCGAACCGTGTCTCGCTCCGTGACCAATTGGTCGAGCGTCTGCAGGCAGCGGGGCGGAGCAAGCAATCGGTCGCCGTGCTCCACATCGGTCTCGATCGCTTTAAGGCAGTCAACGATACGCTGGGTCATCCCGTCGGCGACACTTTGCTGCGCAAAGTCGCCGACCGGATCAAGTCCGCGATTCGCGAAGGCGACAGCGTCGCGCGGCTCGGCGGCGACGAGTTTGCTGTCATCCAATCGGACGCAATCCAACCCCAAGCCGCGATGAACCTGGCGGCGCGCTTCGTCGATCTGATCGGCCGGGCATATGCGCTGGAAGGACAAATGCTGCACATCGGCGTGAGCGTCGGCGTGGCCTTCTTTCCAAACGATGGGCGCGAGCCTGATGTATTGTTCAAGAATGCGGGCCTGGCGCTGTTTCGAGCGAAGGCGGAGGGTCGTGGCTGCTATCGCTGTTACGAACCCGGCATGGATGAGCGCATGCAGGCGCGGCGGGCCTTGGAGATCGATCTGCGCCGGGCCCTGGCCCTGAAGCAACTCGAGGTCGTATACCAGCCCCAGATCGAACTGGCCACCAATCGGATTGTCGGCTTCGAAGCCTTGATCCGCTGGCGCCACCCCGAGCGCGGCGGCGTATCGCCGGCTGATTTCATCCCGCTCGCCGAAGAGATCGGGGTGATAGTGCCGATCGGCGAATGGGTGCTTCGGACGGCATGCACGCAAGCCGCTGGCTGGGCTGAGCCGGTATCGGTCGCCGTCAATCTTTCCCCCATCCAGTTTCGCGCCGGCAAGCTGGTCGAGACGGTCATGTCGGCGCTGGCCGCTTCGGGCCTGCCGGCGTCGCGGCTCGAGGTCGAGATTACCGAGGGCGCGCTGCTCGATAACAACGACGACGTGCTACGGGTCCTCACCGGGCTGCGCGCGCTCGGCGTCCGTATCTCAATGGATGATTTCGGAACCGGCTATTCGTCGCTCAGTTATCTCCAAAAATTCCCCTTTGACAAAGTCAAGATCGACCAGTCCTTCGTCCGCGATATTGACGCCAATCCGCAAAGACGCGCGATCGTACGCGCCATTACCAGTCTCGCATCGGCGCTGGGAATGAAGACCACCGCAGAAGGCGTCGAGACCGAAGCCGAACTCGACTGCGTTCGCGCCGAAGGATGCACCGACGTCCAGGGCTACCTCACCGGCCGCCCTCAATCGACAGAATTGGCGGCGGCGCTGGTGGCGTCCCGCTCCCCCATTCCGGCGGTATCAGGAGCAGCACGATGACCGAAGCCCTTCACCGGCTCGTCTATTACAGTCGCAACCGCGTCACCGAAGGTCCCGAGGCATTGGCCGAGGCGATCACCTCGATTCTGGCGGCAAGCCAGGTGAACAATGCGCGGATGGGCGTCACCGGCGCCCTTATGTTCAACGCGGGCTGCTTCGCCCAGGTGCTCGAAGGCCCTCGGGCCGCCGTCGAGGATATCTTCGAACGTGTCCAGCAGGACGAGCGTCACGGTGACGTATCCCTGCTCGCATTCGCCCCCGCGCCGGTCCGCGTGTTCGAGCGCTGGTCGATGGGGTTTGTCGGCGCTTCGGTTATTGATGCCGCCAGGTACGGCGTTCTCGCACAGGAAAGCGGTTTCGATCCTGCGCGGATGACCGGCGAAGCTTTGTTCGAAACCCTGCACCGCCTGGCGCTTGAAGAGGAGAGCCCGATTTGCTGATATCCGCCGAATAGGCCCAATGCCACGTCGACGACTATGGTCTCTTGCCTGCCGACAAGGCCGCCTCTTCACATTCCTGCGGAAGAGGCTTTCGTGGCGTGGTTTTACCCACCTGGTTCTTGACGGTTCAGCTTATGGGGCAGCCGACGATTTTTTAAAGTTCACTCAG
>Ga0302314_10004514_pt1 | contig 25581 bp, 27 predicted proteins | sample III_Palsa_N2_3_FD_200533 | JGI IMG/M metagenome (GOLD analysis project Ga0302314, IMG submission 200533) | Peat permafrost microbial communities from Stordalen Mire near Abisko, Sweden - III_Palsa_N2_3 | ecosystem: Environmental > Terrestrial > Soil > Palsa > Peat permafrost | place: Sweden... | reverse complement strand
TGCGGCCGGGGCCGGGCGGCCCCGGGCAGCCCCGGGTGCCGGCCCGGGTTCGCGCTGATCAGCCCGGCCCGGACCGCGCCGTTGAGCGCGGCGCGCAGCGTGGCGTGGATCCGGTGCAGGGTCGCCGCGCTCACCGGCCGCCCCAGCGCCCCCTCGTCCCGGGTGACCGCGGTGCACATGGACTGCACGTCCCCCGCCGTCAGCGCCGCGAGCGGGATGCCGCCCAGGTACGGGACCAGATAGGACCGCATGTGCGCCGCGTAGCCGCGGCTGGTCGACGCGCGCTTCCCGTGCTCGCGCTCCGTGCTTGCTCGGCGGTCGGATTGTGGCCGGAGGCGGTTGTCAAAACCGAAGAATTGGTCTAGACCAATCATCGGAAGCCCTTCCCATGCAGTTACACAGGGCGATAACCGCAGGAAGCCTTTCCGTCGTCCTGGCTGCCGTTCGCTGGCGTTTCCCATGACGATGCGGCTCCGCCCGGCCAGCGGACTCAATCCGCGCGACAGGTCCGTTTCGGTACGCCGACACGACGCCCCAATCGCCAGGCGGCCCGGGTCCGTGACGGGTCCTCGTCCTGCCGTCTTGCGAGCGCCCACAGCCCTCGCCCAGGCCACGTTCTGCGAATTCGGCAGGGAGCAGCGGGACTCTCCCTCCGGCGGTGTTTCCCGGCCCTCAGCAATCGATCGCCGGTCGGCGTCAGGCCGGGCGTCGCGGCGCGGAATGCCCGGCGGGGGCAGGCACCGCAGCCCGGGGGACGGCCAGCCATTGGATGTACTGGGCGCGGCGAACGCGCCAGGAATCGGCGGGGTCACGCGCGATGCCAAGCGCTGCCAGGTGCGGCGCGGCGGCCAGGTGATGATCCAGCAGTTCCCGCCACAGACCTTCGAGCCGGTCGATGTCGGCGGCCGGCAGGTCGGCAATGACATAGCCCATGGCGGCGAGCCTAGCCTGAGAGCTTCCACGCGCCGGATAGGCCGCGGAGACCGCGAGGGGGGTCAGCAGAGTATCCGGACCATCTCGCGGTGCGCCGTAGCTTCGCCCGCTGCTGAGTCTCGTGCCGCTCGGCGGCGGCCCACCCGCACCCTTTAAACAGGCTCAACAGGAGCAGAGCCCAGACCTGATACCTCCGCGGTCATCGCTGGGCTGTCGCGGGGATGGCGTTGTCGATGAGGACGGCGGCGATGGCGGCGGCGGTGGGGAAGGACTCGGTGTTGAGGACCCGGGTTCGGGCCGAGGCGCCATCGATGAGCAGCGCCAGTTGCTCGCCGAGCTGTTCGGGGTTGGCGGCGCCGGCTTCGCGGGCGGTCTCGGCGAGCCGCGCGGCGACGGCTTTCTTGTAGTCGCGTGCGTACTGGGTCGCGGGGTGCTGAGGGTCAGGGAGTTCGACGGCCGCCGCGATGAAGGGGCACAGGGGCGTGATGTCCTGCGTCCCTTTCGCCGGCCCTTCGACGGCAGCGAGGAGTCGTTCGCGGGGCGTGAGGTCGGTGCGGTCGAACACTCCGGGCAGGACGTCGGGATCGAACCGGCGCAGGTACTCGGCGACGAGCTCGTCCTTGCTGGCGAAGTGCTGGTAGGCCGTGCGCTTCGACACCGCGGCCGCCGCGCAGAGTTGGTCCACGCCGGTGCGGTTGATGCCCTGGTCGCGGAACAGCTGCTGGGCCGCGCTGAGGATGCGCTCGCGCGCGCCCCTGCCGCGACGCCGGCCTTGGGGCCCCTTCTCCAACTCCGTCATGCCTCCAGTTTAGCCCAGTTGGGTACCGCCCGGTGTACGTAGCTTGCGCTCGCGCCGGCCGCCGAGTAGGTTAAGCACACAGATCGGTACCGGAGGATTGAAGTGCGTGATCTGGCGCCCGTCAGGCGCGAACTCTTCCAACTCGATCTGACAGCCGCCGAGAGCGGCGACGAGGCCATTATGAACACGATTAACCAAGTCACCCCGCAATCGGCGGGAGCTCTGACCTTCAGCCCCGACGGGGTCCTCTTCCTAGGCGACAGCAAGCTCGGGGCCGTCTTCGCCTTCGAGACGGATCGCGGCCAGGCGCCAGCCTCGCTGGATCCCTTCCTCTTCGAGTCGATCGACGAGAAAATCGCCGCAGCGCTGGGCGTAACGGCGAAAAGCCTTGTGATGAACGGGATGGCCGTCCACCCGGTGACGCGCGAGCCATGCCTGGCCGTCGGCGTGCGCAACGGCGATCGCCTTGAGCCCGCGGTCGTGAGCGTCTCGCTCGCCGGCGAGGTCCGCCCATTCGACCTCTCATCGTCGAAAGTGACGGTGCACCGACTGTCCGACGTTCCCGACGAGGGCAAGACCTTTAAGTCGCGGGCCGGCTCTTTCCCATTGCCACCGGCGGCCTACTTCGAGGAGAAGGCGCGCACGCCGCTGCGATCCATGACGATCGTGGACCTGAAGTTTCACGCCGGAGAGGTGTTCGTGGCCGGCGCTGGCCGCCGTTAGTCAGCCAGCACGCGGCGCGGATGGCTGCCATCGACGTAGCCGACGAACGGCGGGTAAACGTTGTAGCCGAGCAGTTCCTGCAGCCGTTCCGGCAGGCCACGGACAACATCACGGGGAACGGCGAGACAGTGGTTTTCCTGTGGCCGCAGCCAGCCCGCGGCGTACTCGAGGATCACGCCGAGCCGCGGCCGGGGTGTCTGGTTCGCACCACCGCCATGCCAGAGGCTACCTAGGTAGAACAGGCATGAGCCCGGTGAGATGACCGCCGTCTCGATCGGATCACCCGGGCCCGGCAGCCGGCCCGGCTCCCACCGGTGGCTGCCCGGTATGAACCGGGTAGCCCCGTTCTCCGCGGTGAACTCATCGAGTGGCCACATGGTGTTGACCACCAGCGGCGGGTGCGGCTCCGGCACTGGGTAGATGGCGTCATCCCGGTGCAGGACCTGTGCCTGTTCGCCCGACCCGATGCAGATGCCGACCGGTGCGCTGAGCTGGTAATGGCCCAGCACCTGGTCAAGGACACCGAGCAGGAACGGGTGGGTCGCGGCGGCATCGAAGACGCGGGTCTTGGCGAACAACGCGTAGATCCGCTGCGTCCCGAATCCCTCGAATGAGTTCCGCCCGGTTCGGGTGACCCGCAGCAACCGGTCGAGGTCAGCGTGAGCGTCCTGCACGCCGTCCGGGGTCATCAACCCAGTCACGACTACATAGCCGTCGTCCATCAGCCGCGCAGCCACTTCCTGGCTGGGCGACGTGACCGGCATGGTCGCCATCATCAGCCTGACACTAGGCCGCCCGGCGACTGCCGTCCAGCTAAGCCCGTCAGCGCGGCACTACGCAGGCCGAAACCATCGACGCCGACCCGCTTGCCTTCATCCAACAGTGACGGCAGGACCGCGCCACAGAGGCCGATGGCCCGTGGCTGAACCGTTCCCGTCGCGGATGCGTACCCATCTGTGAGACCTTTGCCGCGCCCAGCGGCCCGCAGACAAGAGGATCACGCCCATGACCAACCCGGACTGGACCGGCTACGAGCCCGGCCCCCAGCACCAGCCCTACAGCCCGACCGGCCCGTACGCCTCGTACGGCTACCAGCCGCAGACCGCTCCGTACCCGGGGCCCGCCGCGCCGCGGTACGGCGCCTGGCAGCCGCGGCGGCCGGACTACCGGGCCTGGGTTATCGCCGCCATCGCCGGCGGCGCGCTGTTCAGCCTGCTGATCGGCCTGCCGCTTGGGCTGATCGCGCAGCGGAACTCGCGCCGCGTCCGCACCCGGTCGGAATCCGGGGACTATGACGGGGCGGCCCGGGCCTCCCGGTCGGCCCGGTCATGGGCGATCGCCTCCCTCGTCTTCGATGTGCTCGGCCTGCTCCTGGTCATCGTCCTGTTCTCGCACGCCGGCCAGCCGACGGGCTGAGGTTCCTCGCCGGCGGCGCCAGCGTGACCCGCTGACGAGGCGGGAAGAACCAGGGCATGACCCAGCAGTTCGGTTACGCCGTCGACCCCCGCTACCTGCCCGTGCTGGTTCCCTTCGGGTTCAAGCGGGATCGCGACGGCGTGACGCTGACCGACGACGCGCTCGAGGCCACCTTCGGCTTCTTCAGGGTGATCACCGCCCGCGAAAACATCACGGGGGCTCACATCACCCGCAACTACCGCTGGTGGACGGCGTTCGGCGCCCGTAGTTCGATGGCCGACGACGGCCTCAGCTTCGGCACTAACCACGAGGCCGGCGTCTGCATCCACTTCGCCGAGAAGGTCCCGTCGCGGCTCAGCAAGCGCGGCCACTCGGCGCTCACCGTGACCGTCGAGGACCTGTCGGGCCTGACCCTGGCCCTCGGCGGCGACCCGGACGAACCTGGCTGACCTCTTTGAGGCGGGATTCCGGCTCGCCCGACCGGTGAAACCACGGTCCGTTCGAATAAAAGATCTTGATTTTTCGAACGGACCGTGAATTCCTCTCCTGCGGCCGGATTGGGCCCTACCGCTTTCTCGCCCGCTTGGCGGCCGTCTTCTCGGTCCGGGAGTTCCCCGTGCTCAGCGAGCCGTCGGGGGTCTCGAGGTGGGCGCGGATGAACCACTGGAACTGCTCAAGCTGGCCCGACTGGCCGATGAGCATGTCCTCGGTGACCGGGTCCAGCTCCTCGGCGGCGTCGATCGCCGCCCGATGGGCCTCGATGACACCGGAGTAGACGACGTCCAGGGCGCCGAGGTGCGCGATGGCATCGGCCCGGCCGATGGAGTAGTCGTCCCAGTCGCGCTGCGCGACGAGCGCGCCCGGGGTGCCGCTGGGCGAACCGCCGAGCGTCGCGATCCGCTCGGCGGTCTCATCGACCATCGCGCGGACGGCCTCTACCTGCGGATCCAGCATCGTGTGGACCGCGATGAAGTTCGGCCCGATCACGTTCCAGTGAACGTGCTTGAGCGTCAGCGCGAGGTCGTTCAGCGCGTTGAGCCGGTCCTGCAGCAGCTTGGTGACCTGCTCCGCGCTGTCCGTCTTCATTCCTGGCACGGTGTACGTCATCGTGACAAACCGCCTCTCTCGTTCCCGGGACCTGCATGAACGCTGTTGTCTACCGCAGCCAGCCCGGTCTATTCATCCCGCCCGCGGGTCGTGATGACGCCGCTGGTGTGTGAGCCGGCCGGCCGCGGGTAGCGCCGAGGGCCAAGGCCGGACAAACCACCCGCAGGCGCGCGGACGGCCAACCCAGCGCGACGAGAAAAGGGAGACGCCCGATGAGCGAGTTCGACAACCTGGTCGGCGACGCCGAGCAGCAGGCGAAAGACCACCCGCAGCAGGTGCACGAAGCTGAGCAGGACGCAGAGCATGCTGTGGAGAACAAGTTCGGCGGCGGCACCGGGCAGAACCAGGGCCAGGGCAGCCAGGACCAGGGCGGCCAGCAGAACCAGGGCCAGGGCGGCCAGCAGAACCAGGGCCAGGGCGATCAGGGCCAGGGCGACCAGCAGAGCCAGGGCGGCGACAGCGGCCAAGGCCAAGGCCAGTCCGACCACGATCAGTAAGGACGTGCGGAGGTAGGCCGGCCATGGCGGAGGATCTGCTGCCCTCGGACCCGGAATCGGTCGGGCCGTACCGCCTGATCCGGCGGCTCGGCACAGGCGGCATGGGCCAGGTCTACCTGGCCAGTTCGCCGGGCGGCCGCCTGGTGGCGGTCAAGGTCATCCGGCCGGAACTCGCGGCCGACCTCGGTTTCCGTTCCCGCTTCGAGCGCGAAGTGAGAGCCGCGCGGAGCGTCAGCGGGATGTTCACCGCGCCCGTGGTGGACGCGGACGCCGACGGGCAGCCGCCGTGGCTGGCCACCGCGTTCGTGCCGGGTCCGTCGCTCCAGGACGCGGTCGCCGAGTTCGGCCCGCTGCCGCCCGACGTGGTGCTCAGCCTGGCGGCGGGGCTGGCCGAGGCGCTCGTCGCGATCCACGCGGCGGGCCTGGTGCACCGGGACCTGAAGCCGTCGAACGTGCTGCTGGCGGCGGACGGGCCCCGGGTGATCGACTTCGGCATCTCCCGCGCCGCCGACGCCAGCGTGCTGACGCAGACCGGGATGATCATGGGCTCGCCCGGCTACTTCTCACCCGAGCAGGCCGAGGGCCGCCCGGTCGGATCGTCGGGCGACGTCTTCGGCCTCGGCGCCGTCCTGGCGTTCGCGGCCAGCGGTGAAGGCCCGTTCGGCACCGGTCCGGCCGCCGCGGTTGCCTTCCGGGTGGTGAACGCCGCGCCGAACCTGTCCGGCGTGCCTGAGCTGCTTCGACCGATGATCGGGCGGTGCCTGGCGAAGGACCCGGCTGCCCGGCCGACCCCAGCGCAACTGCTCGCCTCCCTGGCCGCCGGGAATGCGGAGCCGCACTGGCTCAGCCAGCCGCCCGCGCCTAACCGCCGGGCCGCACGCCGCGGCAGGCTGGGACTGATCGCGATCGCGATCGCGGTGGTGCTTCTGGCCGCCTCGGCGATGGGAATCGCGCTGGCGGTCGGCGGACAGGGACCGCGTACGGTGCTTACGCCGCCCCGGTCGGCGGCGAGCCCGGACGGCGTGTGGACCGGCACGTACCACTGCAGTCAGGGCCTTACCGGCGTGCGGCTGACCATCACCGGCCCCAATGCGGGCGCTGTCATGGCGACCGTTGACTTCTACCCGGTATCAACCAACCCCGGCGTCGCGGAGGGAAGCTACGAGCTAGTCGGCAGCTACTCCCCGGCCAATGGACTGGTTCTCAACCCGGACTACTGGATCGACGAGCCGGCGGGCTACGAGATGGTCGGCCTCAGCGCGCCGCCCCCGCACGGAGACTCGATGAGCGGTTCCGTCCACGGCCAAAACTGCTCGACCTTTTCGGTGACCAGGTAGAGGACCCGCAGCGGGCTCAGCCGAGGGCTACCTTGCCGGCCGCGTTCAACCAGTTCATGACGCGCCTGGGCCGGGCGCCGGTGCGGGACGGGAGCTGCGTCATGACCGCGACCGGGCGCGACCCGCCGGTCTGGCCCGCCACCTAGACCGCGTTCGCGGGCCGGCCGGAGAACGTGCGCCGGTAGGAGTCAGGGGTGGTGCCCAGTGACTGGCGGAAGTGCCGTCTGAGCGTCGCGGCGGTGGCGAATCCGGACTGCTCGGCGATCAGGTCGATGCCGTGGTCGGTCCGCTCAAGCAGCTCCTGCGCCCGCCGCAGCCGTTGCTCGTGCAGCCAGCCGAGCGGGTTAGTCCCGATCCGCTGGCGGAAGTGGCGGTGCAGTGAGCGGGGGGTCACGTGCGCCCGGGCGGCGAGGTCTTCGACCGTGATCGGCTCGGCGAGGTGGTCGAGGGCCCACGCCATCACGGGGCCAAGGCCGTCGCGGGCGGACTCCGGGACCTGCGCGGTGATGTACTGGGCCTGGCCGCCCTCGCGGTGCGGCGGGGTGACCAGGCGCCGGGCGATCTCGTTGGCGACGGACGCCCCGTAGTCTCCCCGGACGACGTGCAGGCAGAGGTCGGTCCCGGCCGATTTGCCGGCCGAGGTGAGCACCCGTCCCTCGTCGATGTAGAGCACGTCGGCGTCGACCGTGACGGCCGGGTACCGGCGCGCGAGCTCGTCGGCGTGCAGCCAGTGGGTGGCGGCCCGGCGGCCGTCGAGGAGCCCGGCCGCGGCGAGGACGAACGCCCCGGTGCAGATCGACATCACCCGTGCGCCGCGGTCGTAGGCGGCCCGGACGGCCTCGACCAGGTCCGCCGGCGGGCACAGGGCGCCGTCGTGACAGGCGGGCACGACGACGGTGTCAGCGGCCACCAGGTCGTCGTAGCCGTGCTCTGACGTGCTGCGGAACCACTGGTCCACGTGCGCGCCGGGCGGCCCGCAGACCTGGAAGTCGTACCAGCCGGCACCGGTGATCTCGCTCCGGTCGGTGCCGAAGATGGCGCACGGCGCCGCGAGTTCGTACAGCGGCACGCCGTCGGACAGCGCGAGGGCAACGGTGCTCATGTCCGAAACTATACGCCTATTGTCAGATCGGACACTGGTGCGGGCCCCGACGACCCGGCAGCGTAGAGGCCATGATGACAACGCAGGCATCCGCGCCGCCCGTCGTGGCGCGCCGGGCATGGCTCGGGGCCGGGCTCGCGCTGGCCGCCGTCGGGTGGGGCGCGAACCAGTTCGCCCCGCTGATCGTGATGTACGAGGCCCGCCTGGGGCTCTCGGCGGCCGTGGTCGACGCGATGTTCGCGTTCTACGCGCTCGGGCTGGTCCCCGCGCTGCTGGCCGGGGGCAGGCTGTCGGACCGGATCGGGCGCCGCGCCGTCGTCCGGTCGGCGCTGCTGGTGTCGTTCCTCGCCACCTGCCTGCTGATGGCGGGCGGTGACCAGGCGCTGCTGCTGTACGCCGGCCGCTTCCTGGCCGGGGCCGCGAGCGGTCTGGCGTTTGGCGCCGGCGCGGCCTGGATCAAGGAACTGTCGGCCGACGCCGGGGACATCGCGGCCGGGCCGCGCCGGGCCACGATCGCGATGACGGCCGGGTTCGCCGCGGGCCCGCTGGTAGCGGGGGCCTGCGCCCAGTGGCTGCCGTCGCCCGAGGTGACGGCCTACCTGCCCCACCTCGCGGTGCTCATCGCGGTGGCCGGGCCGGCCTGGCGCACGCCCGACCCCGGCCGCATCGACGCCCGCAACGGGGCCGACCCGACCACGCGAGTCACCGATACCAGTCCTCAATCCGGGCTGGCACGGCACTTCGTGCTGGTGATGCTGCCGTTCGCGCCGTGGGTATTCGGCACCGCGGCCATCGCGCTGGCCTACCTGCCCGTGCTCGCCGCCCCGCGCGCCGGCCACCGCGAGCTGTTGTTCAGCGCGCTCGCGACCGGACTGGCGGCGCTGGCCGGCATCGCCGCCCAGCCCCTCGTCAGGACCGCCCGCCGCCTGCCTCCCGGCCGGCTGCTGCCCGCATCCATGGCTCTGGTGCTGGCGGGCATCGGGTGCGCGGCCTGGGCGGCCGAGACGCTGTCGCTGCCGCTGGTGCTGCTGGCATCGGCCGTGCTCGGCGTCGCCTACGGCATCACCCAGTTCGCCGGCCTGGCCGAGGTCCAGCGCATCGCCGACCCGCGCTCCCTGGGCAGCGCCACCGCCACCTATCAGGTCCTCAGCTACATCGGCTTCGCGTTCCCGTTCCTGATGTCACTGGCCGGCAGCCACACCCAGCTGTCGCCGCCAACCCTGCTGCTCCTGCTCCTCGGCATCGCCGCGGCCGCCGCCGGGTGGCTCGCCATTGCCGACGCCCGGCTACGGTGAACATCCTGGACAGCGCGGGCGCCGGCTCGCCTGCAAAGGCGACCGCGAGCGCGTTGGCTCAGCCGCCGTCGCGGATCGCCCGCTCTTCGTCCCCGGTCAGCTCGAGCCCGGCCGCCGCGATGTTGTCCGCCACGTGCGCGGGCGAGCCGGTGCCGGGGATCGGCAGCATCACGTGCGAGAAGGACAGCATCCAGGCCAGCACCACCTGGTACTCGGTCGCCCCGAGCCGCTTGGCCGCGGAGAGCACGCCGACGTTCTTCCCCGCCTGCTGGATCGGCGCCCACGGCAGGAACACCAGCGACTCCTGCTCGCAGATGTCGAGCACCGCCTGCGAGGCGCGGTCGGTCACGTTGAAACGGTTCTGGACCGAGACGACGTTCACGATCCCCTGGGCCTCGCGCAGCTGCTCCTGCGACACGTTGGACACCCCGACGTGCCTGATCTTCCCCTCCTTCTGCAGCTCGGCGATGGCGCCGACGGACTCCGCGTACGGGACCTTCGGGTCGGGCACATGGAACTGGTACAGCGGGATCTGCTCCACTCGCAGCCGCCGCAGGCTGCCCTCGCACACGCTCCGCAGGTGCTCCGGGCGGCCGTCGGGCGTCCACTTGTTCGGGCCCGACCGGGCGTAACCGCCCTTGGTGGCGATGACGAGGTCCTCGGGGTAGGGGTGCAGCGCCTCCGCGATCAGGTTCTCGCTGACGTCCGGGCCGTAGGAGTCGGCGGTGTCGATGAAGTTGACGCCGAGCTCGACCGCCCGCCGCAGCGTCGCGATCGCCTGGTCGCGGTCCGGCGGGTCACCCCAGACGCCGTGGCCGGTGATTCGCATCGCCCCGAACCCGAGGCGGTTGACGGTCAGGTCGCCGCCGACGTCGATCGTGCCCGCCGTGGCGGCGGTTGACTGCTGGCTCATGCCTGTGGCCTCCCTGTCGTTCCTCTCCTCCAGCCTTCCACGCCCCGCCTCGCGCTCGCACCCGGGGCAGCGGTCAGCCGGCGATCCGTAGTTGACCCGCGACAACAACAATCCCTCCCGGCGCCTCGCCCGTATTTATATCGACAGTGATCTACGCTGTCGGCAATTGGTGGGCGCGATGACATGACCTGCGCGGAACTGCACGACGTGGCCGCTGAGCTGGCGCTCGGCGCGCTGACCGGGCGCGAGCGCGCGGCCGCGATCGCGCACCTGGAGACGTGCTGGGCCTGCCGCGAGGGCGTGCGTCAGCTGACGGCGGCGGGTGCCCGGCTCCTCGAGCTGCTCCCGCCGGCCGAGCCGCCGATCGGGTTCGAGATCCGGGTGCTCGAGCGGCTGGGCGCCCGCGCCGCCTGACAACCCGTCGGCGCGCCGCAGCCGACCGCCGCCCGCGGGAAGGGCCCCCGGCATACGATGAGCCGGTACCGCCGCGCGGTGCCGACCGCCGCGTGCGCTTGCCGGCTCACCCCTGATCAGCGGGTTCGAGAACTCCGGCGGCGGCTACTGGGGCCGCCCGGTGGACGCGGTGCCAGGACCCGACGGCGCGCTGTACGTGAGCGATGACAGCGCGGGCGCGATCTACCGCCTGATGCCCGCGCGCTAGGGCACCGCGCCCAAGGACCGCTCGCGGTGCGGCATCCTAGGAGTCATGCCGCCCGCCGCTCCGTTGCCGCCGCCCAGGGACCCGTCGAAGCCCTACCGGATCTGCTGCGTCTGCCTCGGGAACATCTGCCGATCCCCGATGGCCGACGCCGTGCTCCGCGCCCAGATCGAGAAGGCCGGCCTCGGCGACCGCGTGACCGTGGACAGCGCGGGCACCGGCGACTGGCACGTGGGCGAGCGGATGCACCGCGGCGCCAGCCGACAGCTCAAGCGCAACGGCTACGACGGCGACACCCACCGCGCCCGCCAGTTCGACCGGTCCTGGCTGGCCGAACGAGACCTCATCGTCGCCATGGACGCCAGCAACGTCCGCGACCTGCGTGCCCTCGCGGGCGGCGACGAAGACCACCGCATCAGGCTGTTCGGCGAGATCGGGGCGCTGCGCGGGGCCGAGGTCCCCGACCCCTACTACGGCGGTGACGCCGAGTTCGCCAGCGTCCTCGCCATGCTCGAGGCCGGCATGTCGCACCTGGTAACCCGCCTCAAAGAACTCCCGGAACTATCCGGGTAACGCCCACCCGCCCCGCGCTGTCGCCCCTTGGTTCTCCGACACCAGCGTGGTGCACTCGAATACCCGTGGCGCACTCCAATAACGCGACCTTCCCCCGCGCGGCCCATGATCCCGAAGGATTTAATCCTGACGAAGGATAATTATCGTATAACTGCATAAATCCTTCGTGATCACGCGATCAACGTGCGGCCGCCCGCCCAACCGCGCGACTAGCGTTACTTGCGCGGCTCACGCGACTGGAGTTCCTCGGCTCCCGCCCGAACGTGAACTCCGTCGTCCGGGGCCGAGTGGTGTAGGTAGGTTGCGACTCCCCCCACCGACCCCCTGCCGCGCCGACGCCCCGTCGTTCACCCCCGCCACTTCCACCGCGCCCACCCAGCGGCCGCAGGATGGGCGGGACCTCAGTCGGGAAGGGTGTCGTCAGGGTCGTCGGACGACGCCAGGGCGTCGGGGGAGAGCGGCAGCCGGACCTGGAAGTCAGCCCCCTGGCCGGGTGCGGTGCGAACCGACACCGTGCCGCCGTGCGCGTTCACCAGCCCGGCCACGATGGCCAGCCCCAGCCCGGTCCCGCCCGACGCCCGGTTCCGCGCGGCGTCGGCCCGGTAGAACCGCTCGAACACCCGCTGTGCCTGCTCCGCAGGCATCCCCGGCCCGTCGTCTTCGACGTCGAGCACCACCGCCGGCACCGGCCCGGCGCTGGCAGCGGCAGAGTTTCCGGTGCCGCCCGCGAATCCGGCCCCGTTAGCCGACGGCGCGCCGCCGGCCTGCCGGTCCGCCGTCGGCGGGAGCGTGCCCGCCCCGATCTTCACCCGCACCGGGGTCCCGGCCGGAGTGTGCGTGAGCGCGTTGTTGACCAGGTTCCCGAGCACCTGCCGGAGCCGCTGCTCGTCCCCGTCGACCAGGAACGCGGTGCCGGGCGCGACGATCAGCTCGATCGACCGGCCGGGGGAGACGATCCGCGCGTCCTGCACGGCGTCCGCCGCCAGCGTCAGCACGTCGACCGGGGCGATGTTCAGCGGCCGCTGCTGGTCAAGCCGCGCCAGCGTGAGCAGGTCCTCGACCAGCAGCCCCATCCGGGTGGCCTCGGCCTCGACCCGCGCGATCAGGTGATCAAGCTCCTCCGGCGGCATGCCGCCAGAAGAGAGTCGGTCCGGTGACGCGCCGCCACGAGCCGGCCCCTCCGGAGGGGTGCCTGCGGGGGAGAAGACGCTGGCCGAGGCGGGGAGAAACGCGTCCGTTCGGGATGACTGCTCGTGATCTTCCGATCGGCCGCCATGCCCGCCGTTGACGCCGCCCCGCCCGGCGCCCGCCCCGCCGCGCATCCGGTAGTGCGCGGCGAAGCCGCGGATGGTCGTGAGCGGCGTGCGCAGCTCATGGGAGGCGTCGGCGATGAAACGGCGCATGCGCTCCTCGGACTCGTGCGCGGCCTGCTCCGACTCCTCCTGGGCATGGAACGCCCGCTCGATCTGCGCCAGCATCGAGTTCAACGACCGGCTCAGTGAGCCGATCTCGGTCCGTGGGTCGCCCTCGGGAACTCGGTGGTCCAGATGGCCCTGGGCGATCTGTCCGGCCGAGAGCTCGATATCGTCGAGCGGGCGCAGGTTGGCGCGGACCACGCCGATGCCGAGAACCGCGAGCACGATCACGATCGCAAAGCCGACGCCCAGGTCGAAGAGGATCAGCCGCGTGGTGAGAGCGTCGATATTGCCAATGTCCTCGGCGACGATAAGGACAACGGTCGTTGATTGCCCGTTGGAGCTGAACGTCACCGTCTGCGCCTGGACGCGCCACGTGTTCGGCCCTGACTGCGCTGGGGCCGAGAAGATCGCCGAGGTGTCCCCGACGGCCGTACCGCTCCACAGGCTGCCGGTAGGGAGCTTAGGAAGCGGATCTGTGCTGCCGAACCCGAAGTTCGCCTGACCCCAGGTGAGCTGTTGGCCAGGGTCTTGCAGGCCAACAACGATGTTGGACTTCGTCGTTGTGGCGGACCCCACGGTCAGGCTTCCGTTGTTCAGCAGGAACTGAGCCTGGTTCACACCGGTTCTGAGGGACGATTCGATGTCCGCGTCATGCTGCCTGAGCAGAGATTCCCGGGCAATGTAGGTGCTCGCCACCCCAATTGCCGCGAGCGCCATGATCACCAAGCCGAGAACAGCCACGATCAGCTTCGTCCGGAGCGGCGTCCGGTCGGACAGCCGCTGAAAGAAGTGCCGGCCGCGTTCATCGCGGGGGCGCCAGGGCGGGTTTGGCGCTTCCGTGTCGACGACGTCCGGTCCCGACATGGCTGCCACCAGCTAAGACGGGAGCCGCAGTACGTACCCGACGCCGCGCAGGGTGTGGATAAGCCGAGGCTCCTTGGTGTCGATCTTGCGCCGCAGCACGGAGACGTACGACTCCACGATGCCGGTGTCGCCGCGGAAGTCGTAGTCCCAGACGTGATCCAGGATCTGCATCTTCGACAGCACGCGGTTGGCGTTGGACATGAAATAGCGCAGCAGCTTGAACTCGGTCGGGGAGAGCTGCACCTGGGTGCCGCCCCGCCAGACCTCGTGGCTCTCCTCGTCGAGCTCGAGGTCGGCGAACTTTAGCCGCGGGGTCGGCTCCACGCCGTCGCCGCGGGTGCGCCGCAGTACCGCCTTGATCCGGGCGATGACCTCTTCGAGCGAGAACGGCTTGGTGACGTAGTCGTCGCCGCCGAGGGTGAGGCCCCGGATCTTGTCGTCGGTGCCGTCCCGGGCGGTCAGGAACACGACGGGAATCCGCGCCCCGCCGCCGCGCAGCCGGCGGATGACGTCGAAGCCGTCCATGTCGGGCAGCATCACGTCGAGCACGATGAGGTCGGGCCGGTGCCGCTGCGCGGCCTGCACCGCCTCGGTGCCGCCGGCGGCGGTGATCACCTCGAAGCCCGCGTAGCGAAGGGACGCCGAGAGGAGCTCGAGAATGTTCGGCTCGTCCTCGACGACGAGCAGCCGCGCGTCAGACTGCGGCCGCTCTTCGATGATCGACGTGTTCATGATCTTCATCTTCGCGCCTTTGGCTGAGGACAACCTGAACGTTTCCTCGGGGACGTCTGTTGTGTTCCCAGGGTACGCTCCGCGACTGCTGCGCAGATCACGGCGTGGGCGCTGATTCGAATTCAGGATTGTCGAACACGGCCGACCGCTCCCGTCGGCCGTCGGCGACGTGCGCTAGGAAGCGCGGGGCGTCCGGGCCTCCAGCCAGTGCGCGATGGCGGCCGGGCGGGTGTGCACGCCGAGTTTGGAGTAGATGCGCCGGACGTGATTCTTGACCGTTTTCTCTGCCAGGAACAGGTGAGTCGCGATCTCGCCGTTGGTATGCCCGTTGGCGATCAGCGACATGACCTCGATCTCGCGCGTCGACAGCCCTAGGCTGACCTCCTCATCAACCCCTGCGCGGTTCATGAGACCTCCGGTTAAGCCAGTTCGCGGCGCGCCGAACAAGGCACGCCGGCGCACGCAAACGAGCGCGCGCTGGCGACGCCACAGCACCGTCGCGTCACGGCGTCAAGACCTACCTTTACCCGTACAGATACACCAAAAAGGCGTCGCTCAAACCGACTCAACCCACCCGAACCAGCCCGGCGACCCAACAACCGCGCTCATCTGCACCGGCAGTCTCATCCCAGCACCCGAGACCCAGCAGCCCCAGCTCGTCCGCGCCGTCTCCCCGAGGCCCGCCGGCCACCGAAGGCAACCGTCGGCCAACGGGCCTCGTCGGTCAGCCGACCTGGGTGCCGTCCAGCAGGCCGGCCGGGATCGGCTTGCCCGCCTTTAGCGCATTGAACAGCTCCAGTGCCTGTGTCTGGTCCCACTCCACCGCGTCGCCCGCGCTGGTCTCGTAGTTGGCGTTGGCGATCGGCACGGTGCCGGTCTGCGGGCCGCGCAGCGCCTCCGCCACCTGGATCAGGTCCCACAGGCTGGTGCCCTTGTCGACCGCGATCGAACTGGCCGCGGTGGACGCGAACGGGAGCGCCGTGAACGGGTTCAGGTACACGCCCGGGCTGGTCGCCTTGGACAGCAGGGCAGAGAGGAACGCCCGCTGGTCCTGGATCCGTTGCAGGTCGGAGGTGGCGAACGAGTGCCGGTCGCGGACGAAGGCGATCGCCTGGGTCCCGTTGAGGTTGTGGCACCCGGCGGCGAGTCCGTTGAAGCCCGAGTCTCCCGTCGGGTCGGCCGGGACCGCGGTCTTGACGCACATCTGCACGCCGCCGACCGCGCTGACCACGTCGGCCAGGCCGCCGAAGCCGATGCCCATGTAGTGGTCGATCTTCAGGCCGGTGACCGATTCAACCGTCTGCACCAGCAGCGTCGGCCCGCCGATGGCCAGCGCGGCGTTGATCTTGTTGTTTCCGTGCCCGGGGATCGGGACGTAGGAGTCGCGCGGGATGCTGATGAGGACCGGCTTGCCGGTGCCCATGTGCAGCAGCATCAGCGAGTCGGAGGCGTCCGCGCCGTCCGCGCCCAGGTGCAGCTGAGCCCGTTCGCCCCGGCTGATCCCGGTCCGCTGGTCGGACCCGGCGATCAGCCAGTTCGTCCCGGCCGAGGTGAGGGTGGTGGCGGGCAGCGTCACGGTCCGGTTCAGCTTCCCGTTGACCCAGAAGTAGGTGCCCGCCGTGCCGGCGACGATCAGCAGCACGACGACCCCGATGACGAGCGCGATCCGCCGCCCGTGACGACCGGGCTGTCCCCAGAAACGCCACCGGCGTCCGCCGCCCTGGCCGCCGCGACCAGGCGCCCCGACCGGCGGCGAGCCCGGCGGCGAGACCAGCGGGGGCTGCGCGCCCCAGCCGCCGCCGCCCGCGCCGCTACCGCTCGCGCCGCCGCCGTAGCCGCCACCGCCGTAGCCGCCGCCACCGCCATAGCCGCCGCCACCGGACCCGGGCGTCGGCTCGAACGACGGCCGGTTCGAGGGCTGCGGCATGGAGACGGTTCGGTCAGCAGATTCCTGGTCAGGGGGCGTAGGCTGCTGGTACCAATTTTTCCAGGGATCGTTCTCGCTCATGCTCTATCCCTCCGGGGGGCGCGGCGGGTCACGCCTGAACGGTCCGAGTGTACCGGCGGTATTCGAGCCTGCACGCACAACGAACGGCGGCGGGCGCCAGCGAAAAAATACCGACCCAATGCATGCAGTTACCCCTCGGTCGCTTGTGGTGATCCGGTAACGTATCCACCTGGTTGGCCGGATCAACTGCCCGCCGAGTTTTCACATAAAACACCCCCCATGTCGCATTGAGCCGCCCGGAGTGCTCCCTCTCCTCCAGTCGGCGGCCGCGGCAGGTTAACAGCGCAGGTCATGCCCGGGTGGCATTCCGGGCTTCCGAGAGGGAGAGCAGCAAATGGCACATGGTCAGGGCTTCGCCGCCTCGGCAACAGCTGAGCGAGACCAGGCGACCGACCGGGTCAGCGCGGACCGGCTCAAGGCGGACCAGCTCAAGGCAGACCGGGTCAACTGGGACCAGCAGGATCGCGTGACCGCCCAAGACCACGCGGCCAGGCAGCGCGCCACCACCTGCGTGGTGATCCGCCCCAACGCCATCGAGCAGCAGGGCCTCACGCTGACGACCGGGGTCAGCCGGGAGACGGTCGGCTCGAACGCGCTCTGCATGCGCCTGATGATGCTGCCCCCGGGCACCCGGGGGACGCCGCACTCCCACAAGGGCCACGAGTCCGCGATCTGGGTCGCCATGGGAGAGGCCGAGATCTGGCACGGCCCCGGCCTTTGCGGCCGCACGGTGGTCCACGCCGGGGACTTCCTCTACATCCCGCCGGGCACCCCGCACCTGCCGGTCAACCGGAGCGAGACGAAGATGATGGTCGCGGTCATGGCCCGCACCGACCCGTCCGAACGGGAGTCGGTTACCCTGGTCGACCTGCCGCCCCACCTGGACGGGCTGTTCGCCGTCCCGGTCGCCACCGCGGTCTAGGCTCCCGGCCGCGCCTCACCGCCGTCACTCAGTGTCACAATGGGATCACGTTTTGCTTAACTAGCTCGGTGGAACAACTGCCCCATGACACTGACCGACCTACTCAAGAACGAGTACGTCAAACAGGCCCTGCGCCTGACCGGGGTACGCAAGGCGCCGTTCACGGCGCCCGCGCAAACTACCCACTACCGCTGTCCGCTCGTCGAGGCCGGCGAGGGGCTGGTGACCCTCCGTGGTTACGAGGGACCCCAGATCCCGGCTGCGGAGTGGGAGACCCTGGAATACACCACCTACTCAAGTGACCCGTACACCTACTTCGCCCCGATAACATCGCCGACCGGCAAGGTTGAGATGATCGGCGCCAAGGAGGTCGGCAAGGAAGAACTCGAGTGCGTGCCCACGCCGAACGCGGATAAGTGCCCGACGATCATGAAGTGGCTGGAGTCGATGGGCGCCCGGTACGGTCGCGTCCAGCTGCTTCGCATGAAGCCGAACACGCTGCGGGAATGCCTGTGGGGGCTGCACCAGGACAACAACAACCTGGTGAACCCGCCGGACAACGGCAGGATCGTTCGTATCTGGCACGAGCTGACCGACGATTCGACCAGCACGCTTGTGGTCCGTCAGGGCGAGTTCGCCCGGCGTTCCGAGGTCCGGGTCGCGCTGCCGCAGAGCCAGCAGGTCGTCGTGGACTCCGAACGACTCTGGCACGGCGGTTTCCACGCAGGCAGCCACACCCGCTACGCGCTCATCGCCAGCGTGGAATCCAGCCCTGCCCTGAACGACTGGATCCAGTCCCAGCTACCGACTGCGTCTGCCCGGCTTCCGTTCCAGCGGAAACCCGAGCGCTCAGGGATGGTGAGGAATTCGTTAGCTGGAGCATCCACCCGCCGGGCTCGGGCAATGACCAAGACGCAGCCGCCAGGCTGCTGGCCGGGCACGGCCTGAACGGGATCGAGCACACCAAGCCGAAGGCCCCGGTCCGTTTCCGGACCGGGGCCTTCGACCTGTACTGATGGGGTGAGTGACGGGACTTGAACCCGCGGCATCTAGGACCACAACCTAGCGCTCTACCAGCTGAGCTACACCCACCATGACCTGTCTTCACCAGCAAGACAGTAAGGAGTATAGCGGTCCGCGACCGTGCCAGTGAACGCGTTACGCGCCGGCTGGCTTGGCGTTCTCGAACCGGGAGGCGATCTCCCGCGCGGTCGCCGAGTCCGGCCCCGGCTGGGGCACGAACACCGCCTCGCGGTAGTACCGGAGCTCCTGCACCGACTCGATAATGTCGGCCAGCGCCCGGTGCCCGCCGTGCTTGCTCGGGGAGGCGAAGTACGCCCGCGGGTACCAGCGCCGCGCGAGCTCCTTGACCGAGGAGACGTCGATCATCCGGTAGTGCAGCCAGTTGTCGAGCACCGGCATGTCCCGGGCGATGAACCAGCGGTCGGTGGCGATCGAGTTGCCGCACAGCGGCGCCTTCTTGGCCTCGGGCACGTGGTGCTTCACGTACGCGAGCACGGCGTCGGCGGCCTCGTCGAGCGCCATCCCGCCGGACAGGTCGGCCAGCAGCCCGGACTTGGTGTGCATCTCCCGCACCACGTCGCTCATCTGGTCAACCGCCTCGGCCGGCGGCTTGATAATCAGGTCGATCCCGCCGTCGAGCAGCGTGAGCTCCCCGTCGGTCACCACGCACGCGATCTCGATCAGCGCGTCCCGCTCGATATCGAGCCCGGTCATCTCGCAGTCGATCCATACCAGCCGGTCGTTCATCCAACCAAGATTAAAGGCAAAAACCATCGTCCCGAACGGACGCGTTTCTCCGCGCCCCCGCCGCCACCTCTCCCGCCCACCCCGTCGCCCACGCCACCGCCCGTGACACAGGCGCGGCTTATGGGGCAGCGGTAGACGATGCCGACGTTGCCGGCCAGGGCGGAGCCATGATTGTGTGCCGTTGGCGTCCGCGTTTTCCGTCCGCAGGCGTGAGCGTGTGCCGTTGGGGGCTCTCCGCGACCTGTCCGCGACCCGAACTACCCACGATGACCTCTGAATCGATCCGGCTTGGTGCACGTGGTGCACGTGGTGCACGTGGTGACCGTGAGGACAAGTGTGTCGATGCACGGCCTCCGGACGGGGATTCTCGCCTAGTGCGGGGCCGACCAGGCTGCCGCCCTGTCGCTGGCGTAGCCGACAGGCCCAGCCGCTACGCGCCCGCGCGCTCCCGAATGTGCGCCGGCACCTCAGCCCCCGCAGGCATCTCCGGCGCGGGCACCGGCGCGCCGAACGTCACCGCGATCGGCAGCACGCCGGCCCACACGTCAAGCGCGTAGTCCTCCGGCTCGTCCACCGGCATCCCGGTGCGGATCTTGACCGAGGCCTCGGCCAGCGGCAGCGAGATCACCGCGGTGGCGGCTATCTCCTTCTTCGTCGGCTGCCTGGCGGCCGCCCACCGGCCGGGGATGAGGTGGTCGGTGATCAGCTCGAGAGCGTGCCGCTGCTCATCCTCGTCGAGGACGGCCGATGCCGTGCCGAACACCACCGCGCTGCGGTAGTTCACCGAGTGGTTGAACACCGACCTGGCCGCGACGAGTCCGTCCATGTGCGTCACGGTGACGCAGATCTGCTGCCCCCGCGCGGCCATGAAGGCCCCGTTGGCCGACGACCCGTGCAGGTACAGGGTGTCGCCCGAGCGCCCGTAGGCGGTCGGCAGCACGACCGGCGCGCCGTCGGCGACCACCCCGAGGTGGCAGATCAGCCCGGCGTCGAGCACCGCGTAGAGCTCGGCGCGGTCGGTCGCGCCGCGCTCGCGGTGCCTGCGCAACGTGGTGCGCGGCGTCTGGGACAGGGGAGTTTCAGGCGTGGTGTCGCTGCTCATGGCGGTGAGCCTAGGTCATCCGGATTGATGCACCCGAATGCGTCTAGGCCGGGATCGGCAGGGCGGCGGCGGCGAACGGGCTCGGCAGCTCCCGGGTCCGTACCGCCCGACCGTGCGGCCCGCTGCCGGTGAGCCGGTGGATGTCGATCGCCCCCGGCCCGACGTGCGCGCACCCGGGGACCTGCGACGCGCCGAAGTGCCCGCCCCGCGCCCACGCCGCGCGGCCCCCCTCGGCTCCTCCGTCAGCGACCCCGACAGCCCCGGCCGCCCCGACAGCGCCGCCGACGGAGCCAGCAGAGCCGACAGAGCCAGCAGAGCCAGCAGAGCCAGCAGAGCCGACAGAGCCAGCCCCGCCTCTCGTCCGCCCGTGGTCGGCCCAACCGCCGGGCGCCCCTCCCGGCCAGCGCCGCGGGACGCCCCAGGAGTCGAGCCAGCTCATGATTGCCTCGACCCCGATCATCGGCCCGTTGGTGAACGGCTCGGCGGCCAGGGCGAGCACCCCGATCTGCACGCACACCCGGCCCTCGGCGTTCACGTTCTCCGGTCGCCGGTGAATCCGGACCGGCGTCCAGTCGAGCCGGTCGGGCGCGCCAAGCGCGCGGCCTGCCCGCAGCACCGAGATCAGCTGCGCGATCTCGCCCGTCATCGGGTTCCAGACCAGATGGCAGGGGCGGTGCTCGGCCACCAGCCGCTGCGCGGCCGACTGGACCGAGACGGCGTTGGCGGGACTGCCGAGGGTGAGCCAGACGACCCGCGGCGCGCCGCCCCCCAGTGCGCCGCCGTCTGCTTCGGCCCGGATGCGCACTGCCTCCGGCAGCCATGCGTGTGCCACGGTGCCGCTCCCCTCCCAGGTGCGAGTAAAGGGGTCTAGACCTTACGGTCAACAGACCTCTTCCCCTACTTACGCCCGCGGGTGTGATTAGTCCAGAGGGGTCCGGCGAATACGGCGTAACGGCCTGAAGTCGGGAGGAATCAACAAGCGTCTCCGGTCAGCTACTATCCGTGACCGGGGATGGCGGCTACCGCCGACGTATCGTCTGCGCCTGGTAGTAAGCGGAGGAGTCGGACCGCCACATCATGGCGATCGCGCCCACGCCGACCGCCCACGACGCCAGCGTGATGATGATGTAGATGATGTCGGCGGCGGTGATGACCTGCCCGCCGTGCAGCGAGTCGACCGTCTCGTAGAGCTGGAAGGTCGAGATCGCGAACAGCACCGTGGCGACGATGCGCGCCCACTTCATCCCGGCGCGGTTGAACCGGGCCATGAGCACCCACAGCAGGGCGTAGATAACGTACGAGACGATGAGGAAGATGACCGCGGTGAGCAGCTGCGAAGACGTCGGCGGCTTCCCGTTGATGTCGATCGAGTTCTTGTCCACGATCGTGGCGATGACCTCGAAGATGGCGAACACCACGGTGATCGCGGCGCCGGCCAGCATGAACCTGACCGCCTTGCGCATCGTCGCCGGAAGGCTGGGGTCGTCGGGCGCGCCGCCGGACAGCTTGGTCTCGATGCCGGCGAAGGCGGTTCCGCCTCCGGTGGATGACTTGAACATAGGCTGCCCTCACGTGAACGCGGTTACAGAACGAAGCATAGTGCTGAACTGCCGCGATGCTGCGCGCGGTGGCCGACGCTGGCCGAGCGCGGGCGGGGATGGCCCAAAGGCGGCTGGATGCCCTATTCTGTCCTAGCTTCTTAAGTATTGCCGGAAACTCGTGCAGCGGCACCGGGCGCGGTATCATTCCAGCGTCGTTGCCGCATGCATGTGCGGATAGCTCGTGCAGACAACGCGTGCATTTGGTGGAGGGACGTGCTGGTGAACGGGGAGCACCGGCCCGTCGAGGCGCCTGAGAGGGGGAACGCGTTGAGTGTTAGTGCGCCCGGGAGCGCGGCTGCTCCCGCAGGCGGGCCGACCGTGCTCCGCATGCTGCTCGGCGCACAGCTCCGCAGGCTCCGCGAGGGCGCGTCCATCACCCGCGACGACGCCGGCTACCACATCCGCGCCTCCGGCTCCAAGATCAGCCGGATGGAACTCGGCCGCGTTTCGTTCAAGGAACGCGACGTCACCGACCTGCTCGAGCTCTACGGTGTCACCGACCCGGCCGAGCGCGAGAAGCTGATTCAGCTCACCAGGGAAGCGAACGCCACCCCCTGGTACCAGAAGTTCCACGATGCGGTCCCCGACTGGTTCCACGTCTTCGTGGGGCTCGAAGAGGCCGCGCAGCTCATCCGCGTCTACGACATCCAGTTCGTGCCGGGCCTGCTGCAGACCCAGGATTACGCGCGGGCGGTCATCCAGCAAGGTTCCCCCGGCCTCGACGCCGACGAGGTCGAGCGCCGCGTGCAGCTCCGGATGGGCCGGCAGGAGCTGCTCAAGCGGGAGAACCCGCCGAGGTTCTGGGCGATCGTGGACGAGGCGGCGCTGCGCCGCCCGATGGGCGGCCGCGAGGTCCACGTGGCCCAGATCGAGCGGCTGATGGACGTCATCGCCGAGCCGAACATCACCCTGCAGGTCATGCCGTTCAAGTACGGCGGGCACGCGGCCGACGGCGGCGCGTTCATGATCATGCGTTTCCCCGACACCGACCTGCCCGACATCGTGTATATGGAGTACCTCACAGGCGCGCACTACATCGACAAGGATGAGGAAGTCGAGCGGTACGCTGCGGTGATGGAACGACTTTCTGTGGCGGGCACGTCACCCGACAAGACCAGGGAGATCCTGGCCGGGATGCTGAAGGAGATCTAGCCGCCATGGCCGACGGGCTCTACAACGGAATGCCGGCCGGGGATCTGCCTGACCTGACCTGGCGGTTGGCCGGCGGCGCCGACGTCGGGGTGGAGATGGCCCGGCTGCCCGACGGGCAGATCGCGGTCCGCAACGCCGCCGACCCGCAGGGTCCGGCGCTCATCTACACCCGAGCCGAGATCGAGGCGCTCATCGGCGGCGCGCAGGACGGGGATTTCGACGCGCTCCTCGCGTGACGAGGCCGCGGCGTCGGCCGTTTCCTCGCCCAATCAAGACCAGGCGCCTCATTCGGGCGACGATCAAGATCGAGAAGATCAAAGTCGGTTTTCCCGAACGGTCGCGTGGCTCCGTCTCACTCGTCCCGATGACGCCCCCGACTTGACCCGCCGCGACCGGGTGCTGCTCCGCTGGGAGATCATCGCCGTCTTCGCGGTGTCGCTCGGGGCGAGCGGCCTCTACGCGTTCATCTCGCTGATCGGCTCGCTGACCGCGACGGTGTCGCTGCATTCGCAGCAGGTCACGCTGAACGGCTCGCAGGCACCCGGACGTCCCCTGCTCGACCTGTTCCTGCAGCTGGACTCGCTGCTCAGCGGCGTGGCGCCGGTGCTGCTCGCGGTCTATCTGCTCTTCCGCGCGGGCGACTGGTCCTCGATCGGCCTGAACTGGTCGCAGCCCGGGCGCGACTTCCTGCGCGGGGCGGGGCTGGCCGCGCTGATCGGCTTCAGCGGCCTGGGCCTGTACTTGATCGCCTACAAGGCCGGCATCGCGGTGAACGTGGTCGCCGAGGGGCTGCCGGACGTCTGGTGGCGGTTCCCGGTGCTGATCCTGTCCGCCTTCCAGAACGGCCTGCTCGAAGAGGTGCTGGTCACCGGCTACCTGCTGACTAGGCTGCGCAAGCTCGGGATGAACCCGGCCGCCGCGATCGCGATCAGCGCCACCCTGCGCGGCTCGTACCACCTCTACCAGGGGTTTGGCGGGTTCATCGGCAACGCGATCATGGGCGTGATCTTCGGCGTGCTGTTCCTGCGCTGGCGCCGGGTCGCCCCGATGATCGTCGCCCACACCCTTATTGACGCGGTCGCTTTCATCGGCTATGCGCTGCTGGTCGGCCACGTGTCCTGGCTACCGTAAGCAAAGCTTCCGGCCGGCCGCCGGTCGCGGTTTTTTCCCGAGAATGGCATTTATGAGGATCTCTGCACGTTACATAACCGGCATTGGGCCGTTATCCTGCCGGCATGCCGGATTTTCAGAGCTCAGCCCAACTGACCCCCGAGATTCGGGGCACGAGTATCGATCCGGCGATTTCGACGGTGGCCGATCTAACGCAGGCGATGGCCGAGTCCAAGCTCACCGCGACGGCCCTGACCCAGCATTACCTGGACCGCATCGCGGACGTGAACCCCGCCCTGCACGCGGTGATCACCGTGCTCCCCGACGCGGCCGAGCAGGCGGCCGCGAGCGACGCCGCCTGGCAGTCGGGCCGGCCCCGCGGCGCTCTCGAGGGCATCCCGGTCCTAGTCAAGGACAATGTCCAGGTCGCGGGGGCGCCGACCACGGCCGGGTCGCCCGCGCTGCTCGGGGTCCAGCCGCCGGATGCGTTCGTCGTCTCCCGGCTGCGCGCGGCCGGCGCGATCATCCTGGCCAAGGCGAACCTGTCGGAGTGGGCGAACTTCCGGTCGACCAGGTCGAGCAGCGGCTGGTCGACGATCGGGGGCCAGACCGCGAACCCCTACGCGCTCGACCGGAACCCGTCCGGCTCAAGCTCGGGGTCGGCGGCCGGCGTCTCGGCCGGGCTGGCGGCGCTGGCGGTGGGCACCGAGACGGACGGCTCGATCGTCTCCCCGTCCAGCGCCTGCGGCGTGGTCGGCATCAAGCCGACCGCGGGCCTGGTGAGCAGGACCGGCATCGTCCCGCTGTCCCCGGTCCAGGACACCGCGGGCCCGATGGCCGTCTCGGTCGCCGACGCGGCCGTCCTGCTGACCGCGATGGCCGCCGCCGACTCGGACGATCTGTCCGTTCTCGGCATCGCCGACGACGATCATCCGGACCGGTCCCACGGCGGCATCGACTACAGCGCGTTCCTCGACCCGGAGGCGCTCGAGGGGGCGCGCATCGGCATCTGGCGGGCCGCCTCGGTCGGAGCCGACGCCGCCACCGCGGCGCTGCTCGACGTCGCCGTGGGCTGCCTGCAGTCGCTCGGCGCGGTGGTGATCGACCCGGTCGACCTGCCGGGCATCGAGAAGGTCACCGAGCCCGAGTTCGACGCGCTCAACTACGAGTTCAAGCACGGGATCAACGCTTATCTCAAGTACCTGGCCGAATTCGCGGTCGGCGGCGGGCAGGCCCCGCCCGCGACCCTGGCCGAGCTGATCGAGTACAACGAGCGGCACGCCGACGTCGTGCTCGCCCGGTTCGGCCAGGAGATCTTCTACGCGGCCGAGGCGACCAGCGGCAACCTCGGCGATCCGGTCTACCTGGAGCTCCGCCGCGCCGCCAACCAGCTGGCGATGTCCGCCGTCGAGACGCCGACGATCGAGCACAAGCTCGACGCGATCTTCTCGCTGACCGCCAACCCGGCCTGGCTGACCGACTACATCCTCGGCGACCACAACGTCTTCGGCACCTCCCGCCCGGGCGCGGTGACCGGCTGGCCGACGAT
>Ga0302314_10004512_pt1 | contig 25582 bp, 23 predicted proteins | sample III_Palsa_N2_3_FD_200533 | JGI IMG/M metagenome (GOLD analysis project Ga0302314, IMG submission 200533) | Peat permafrost microbial communities from Stordalen Mire near Abisko, Sweden - III_Palsa_N2_3 | ecosystem: Environmental > Terrestrial > Soil > Palsa > Peat permafrost | place: Sweden... | reverse complement strand
TCTCGACCTGGAACCAGCCGCGCGAGCCGTCGGGCAGGGTCAGCGAGACGCCGGCGGTGCTGATCGGCTCGCCCGCGAGGCAGCGGTCCCAGTTGTGATCCCAGAAGGCGTGGGTGTCGGGCAGCAGATCCTGCATGGTCCGGCCGACCACGTTCTCGCGCGGCAGGCCGATAGTCTGCAGCCACTTGGGGCTGACCTCGATCAGCCGCAGGTCGATGTCGGTGACGCAGAGCGCCATGGGCGCCTGGGCCACGAACGCGGCCAGTTGCGCGCCATGGCGGGCGGACTTGGACCGCGCCGCGACTTGTCCGCGCCCCATTGGCGGCTCCCTGACGTTCCTTGGTATTTGCCGGAATCTGTACGGCGAGAGCGGTTAACGGCCCGTGGAAGCACCCGCCGCGACACAGTGGGAGCCAATCCGCGCCGCCGGAATGAGCGCGGCCTTGTCTCGCGCGTTAGGGTCTGCGAACAAGTCCATCGCCGACCGACGGAGACGCCTTTGCGCCCTCGCCACCTTTTCGCGTTCGCCGGTCTCGGCGTGGCGCTCCTTGCCGGCCAAGTCCGCGCGCAGACGCCGGACGACCCGTACGAGCAGATCAACCGGCGTTTCTACGCCGCCGCCATGCACGCCAATCGGTTCTACATCCGGCCGATCGCGCACATTTATTCCGCCTTGGCTCCGGGTCCGATCGGCCAGGCCATCCATAATTTCATTACCAACATCGGCGAGCCGGTGGTGGTCGCCAACGACTTGCTGCAGTTCCGGTTTCGCCGCGCCGGCGACGATTTCGCCCGCCTGGTCACCAACACCACCTTCGGCGTCGGCGGCCTCGCCGACCTGGCCGTCACCCAGGGCCTGCCGCACCGCGAAAACGACTTCGGTGTGACGCTTGGGCGCTGGGGCGTCGCGCCCGGCCCCTACCTGTTCCTGCCGTTCCTGGGCCCGTCGACGGTGCGCGACGCCGTCGGCAAGGGCGTCGACGTGGTGCTGACGCCGTTCACCTTCGTCCGGTTTCCCGGCCGCCTGACCCTGATTTACAGCACCCAGGTGGTCGGCGTGCTCGACACCGCGTTGCAGTCCGAGCCCGAGCTGCAGGCCGCGACCGCCGACGCCGCCGACCCCTACGCCACCATCCGCTCCGATTACCTTCAGTCGCGCGAGGCGCTGATCCGCGGCGACGACGCCGGGCCGGTCCTGCCGCCGCTGGACGATCCAGCCGCGCCGGCGCCGCCCAGTTCGGCCGCGCCCGCGCCAGGCCCCGCCGCCACATTGGCCGCGCCGCCTGCGCAAGTCGCGCGGTCGGCCGCCGCCCTCGCTGCGACCGATCCGGACGCCGCCATCGCCACTGCCCAGCCCTGCGACATCGACGCGTCGGCCGCGGCGAAGTCCGACCAGGGCGCGTGAGGCTGGCCGCCGCGTGACCGCACCAGATCAACGCGCCTCTATCGTCGGGCGGCTGGTCGACCGGGCGGCGGCCCGCGCCGGCTGGGTCGTGCTGGGTGGCGTGGCGCTGGCCGCCGCCGCGCTGGTGTTCGCCGCCGGCCATTTCTCGGTGAGCACCAGCGAGGACGACCTGATCTCGCCCAAGCTTCCCTACCGCGTGGCCGAGACCAAGCTTGAGCGTCAATTCCCCGATCTCGATCCAGAGATCGTGGTGGTGATCGACGGCGCGACGCCCGAACTCGCCGAGGAGGCCGCCCAGGCGCTGACCGACAAGCTGACGGCCCAGCCGGCGATGTTCCTCTCGGTGCGGCGGCCGGACGGCGGCCCGTTCTGGGCCACGGAGGGCCTGCTCTACCGGCCGACCGCCGATGTGAAGTCGAACCTGAAGCAGCTCATCTCGGCCGAGCCGTTCCTCGGGCCAATGGCCGCCGATCCGTCGCTGCGCGGCCTGATGGGTTCGCTCGGCACGGCGTTGCAGGGGGTCAGCGCCGGCCAGGCGCAACTCTCCGCGCTCGCGCCGCCGATGAAGCGTCTCGCCGACGCCCTGGAGACGGTGGAGCGCGGCCGTCCCGCCGTCTTCTCCTGGCAGGCCCTGATCGGCGGCGCCGATCCGCGCCAGCTGCGCAAGATCATCATGGTCGACCCCAAGCTCGACTACGCCAAGCTCGAGCCGGGCGCCGAGGCCAGCGACGCCATCCACGCCGCCGCGCGCGGCCTGGCGCTCGATGCGGCGCACGGGGTCACGGTGCGGCTGACCGGCGATGCGCCGATGTCGGACGACGAACTCGCCTCGCTCGCTGACCGCGCCTTGCCGATCGCGATCGTGGCGCTGACGGCGATCATCGCGATGCTGTGGTTCGCGGTCCGCTCGGCCAAGGTGATCGTGGCGATCCTCGCCACCACCCTGACCGGCCTCACCATCGCCGCAGCCATGGGTCTGCTGATTTTCAAGACCTTCAATATGATCTCGATCGCCTTCATCCCGCTGTTCGTCGGGCTGGGCATCGATTTCGGCATCCAGCTCAGCGTCCGCTACCGCACCGAGCATGCGCCGGGCGTCGGCGACCGGCAGGCGCTGGCCGCCGCCGGCGAGCGAATGGGCCGGCCGCTGGCGCTCGCGGCCTGCGCCATCGCCGCCGGCTTCCTGTCCTTCATCCCCACGGCCTACGTCGGCGTCTCGCAATTGGGCGCAATCGCCGGCGTCGGCATGCTGATCGCCCTGGCGCTGAACCTGACCCTGCTGCCGGCGCTGATCGTGCTGCTGCGGCCCGCCGCCGCCCCGCCGGCGCCGCCGCCGGCCCAGGTCAGCCGCCTCGACGCGGCCATCGTCGGCGCGCGGCGGCGGGTGCTCGCGGTCTCGATCGGCGCGGCGGTGGTTTGCGCCGCGCTGCTGCCCCTGCTCCGGTTCGACTTCAACCCGCTCCACCTGCGCAACCCGAAAACCGAGTCGGTGGAGACCTTCTTCGACCTGATGCGCGATCCGGACTTCGCGCCGGATACGCTGGAGGCCGTGCGCCCGAACCTCGCCGCCGCCCAGGCGCTGGCGTCCCGCGCCGAAAAGCTGCCCGAAGTCGCCGGCGCCCAGACCCTGGCCGACTTCGTGCCCACCGACCAGCCGGCCAAGCTGGCCGCGATCAGCGACGCTTCCTCCCTGCTCGACCTGACCCTCGATCCGATCGTGGTGGCGCCTGCGCCCAGCGACGCGGAGGTGGTGCAGAGCCTTACGACGACCGCCGCGGCCCTGCGCCAGGCGGGCGCCGGCGCGGACCCGGCGTCGCTCCAGGCGCGGCGGTTGGCGGCGGCGCTGGACATCCTGGCCAAGGCCGATCCAGCAATGCGAACCCGCGCAGCGGCCACGCTGATGACGCCGTTCGCGACCACGCTGGCCCAGATCCAGAACGCGCTCGCCGCGCAGCCTGTCACGCTGCAGACGCTGCCGCCGGACCTGGTGCGCGACTGGGTGACGCCGCAAGGCCAGGCCCGCGTCTCCATAGCCCCGAAGGGCGACGCCAACAGCGACGCGGTGCTGGGCCGGTTCATCGATGCGGTGGCCAAGATCGCGCCCGACGCCACCGGTACGCCGGTCGGCATCCGCGAGGGCGGCCGCACGGTTGTGGCGGCCTTCCTGGAAGCCGGCGCGCTCTCCTTCGTGGCGATCACGGCGCTGCTGTTCCTGGTGCTGCGGCGGGTGCGCGACGTGGCCATCACCATGGCCCCGATCGTGCTCACCGGCCTGCTGACGCTGGGCAGCTGCGTCGTGATCGGCCAGCCGCTGAACTTCGCCAACATCATCGCCCTGCCGCTGCTGTTCGGCATCGGCGTCGCCTTCCACATTTATTTCGTCATGTCCTGGCGCTCCGGCGGCTCGCACCTGCTCACCTCCAGCTTGGCGCGGGCGGTGTTCTTTTCGGCGCTGACCACCGCCACCGGCTTCGGTAGCCTCTGGCTCTCCAGCCATCCCGGCACCGCCAGCATGGGTAAGCTGCTGATGATTTCGCTGGTCTGGACCCTGGTCTCGGCGCTGATCTTCCAGCCGGCGCTGATGGGCGCCCCGCCGAAGAAGGTCGCAGCGGCTTAGCTTCCGCAAAACAGCGTTCCGAAACAAAACCGACACGTTCGCCGCCTAGTTGGGCGCCGGCATGGTTACTGCCATGTTTCCACGCCAATCACGGGCGCGGTGCTTGGCGCCCTGGCCGGGAGCCGTTAACCGACCGGCTTGGTTGTTGAGCCAGGGGGCGCATGGTCTTTTCCCAACGTGTTTGGGCCGTCCTTTGCGTGGGCGTCGTTGCCGCCTGCGGAGCGAAGGAGGCGCCGCAGCCCGCGCCGCCGACCGTCGTGGTCGCCCAGCCGCTGCAGCGGCAAGTGGAGGACTGGGACGACTTCGTCGGCCAGTTCGAGTCGCCGTCCAGCGTCGACGTGCGGCCGCGCGTCTCCGGCTATGTGACCGCCGTCGGCTTCAAGGACGGGCAGACCGTCGCCAAGGGCCAACTGCTGTTCCAGATCGACGCGCGGCCCTATCAGGCGGCCTACGACCAGGCCAAGGCGCAGGAGGCCCACGCCGCCGCCGCGCTGGCCGACGCCAAGATCGAACTCCAACGCTCGCAGCAGCTGGTCGCCGCGCGCGCCACCAGCCAGCAAGACGTCGACACGCGGCTGGCCACCGAGCACACCGCCGAGGCCGACGTCGCCGCCGCCCAGGCCGCCCTGCGCACCGCGGCGCTGAACCTCGGCTTCACCCGCGTCACCTCGCCGATCGCCGGCCGCGCGTCCGATTCCAAGGCCATGCCCGGCAACCTGGTCACCCAGGACGTCACCATCCTGACCAGCGTCGTTTCTCTCGACCCGATCCGCTTCCGCTTCACCGGCGCCGAGGCCGACTTCCTGAAATACAAGCGCGAAGGCCTGATCGGCGGCGCCGTCCAATCGCCGGTGCAGATCCGCCTGCAGGACGAGGCGGACTATCGCTGGAACGGCAAGCTCGCCTTCGTCGACAACGCCTTCGACGCCTCGTCCGGGGTGATCTCTGCCTACGCCTTGGTGGACAATCCCAGCGGCTTCCTGACGCCCGGCCTCTTCGGCCACCTGCGGCTGCTGGGCTCGCACCCCTACCTGGGCCTGATGGTTCCCGACAGCGCCATCGTCACCGACCAGTCGCGCGAGGAGGTCTATGTCGTCGGGCCGGGCGACAAGATCGTGCCGCACATGGTGCAGCTCGGGCCAGTGGCGGACGGGTTGCGGGTGATCCGCGCTGGCCTCGCGCCCACCGACCGGGTGGTGATCGATGGCCTGATCCACGCGCGGCCGGGCAAGCCGGTCACCGTGCGTCTCGGCAGGATTGCCCCGCAGGCCGTTGACGTCGGCGCGCCCGAGGCGCCGCCCGCCGGCTCGGCCACCTTCGCAGCGCCATGAAGTTCGCGCACTTCTTCGTCGATCACCCGGTCTTCGCGGCGGTGATCTCGGTGCTGATCACCCTGATCGGCGCGATCGCCTACCAGAACCTGCCGGTCGCCCAATATCCCGAGATCGCCCCGCCGACGGTCAACATCACCGCCACCTATCCCGGCGCCTCGGCCGAGACCCTGGCCTCCACCGTCGCGCAGCCGATCGAGGAGCAGGTCAATGGCGTCGAGGACATGCTCTACATGTCCTCGCAGTCGAGCGCCGACGGGCACCTGACCATCACCGTCACCTTCCGCCTCGGCGCCGACGTCGACAAGGACCTGGTGCTGACCGAGAACCGCGTCGCTGTGGCGCTGCCCACCCTGCCGGTCGAGGTGCAGCAGACCGGCGTCGTGGTGCGCAAGGCCTCGCCCGACTTCCTGCTGGCGGTGCACTTCTACTCGCCCGACAACTCCTTCGATCAGCAGTACATCTCCAACTATTTCACCCTGCACGTCCGCGACGAGATGCTGCGCCAGCCCGGCGTCGGCGATCTCGGCGGGCGGGCGGCGCGCGACTATGCGATGCGGATCTGGATCGATCCGGACAAGGCCGCCCAGCGCAACCTGACCGTCGATGACGTGGTCAACGCCCTGCGCGCGCACAACACCCAGGTCGCCGCCGGCTCGGTGGGCGCGCCGCCGTTCGGCCCTGGCGGCGCTTCGCAGCAGCTCAACATCGACACCCTCGGCCTGCTGACCACGCCGCAGCAGTTCGGCGACATCGTCATCAAGCGCGACGCCACCGGCCGCATCACGCGGGTGAGCGACGTGGCGCGGGTCGACCTCGGGGCGGCGGACTACACCACCGACGCCACCCTCGGCATCCGCGACGCCGACGGGACCGTCGAGGCCCACAACGCCGCCGCCGTCGGCGTGCTGCAGCTGCCCGGCGCCAATGCGCTGAACACCGAGGGCGCCATCCTGTCGCTGATGAAGCGGCTCAGCCCCGACTTTCCGCCCGGCCTCAGCTACAAGATCATCTACAATCCCACCGAATACGTCAGCGCCTCCATCGACGAGGTGGAGAAGTCGCTGGGCGAGGCGATCATCCTCGTCATCGTCGTCATCGTCATCTTCCTACAGACTTGGCGCGCGGCGCTGATCCCCATCCTCGCCATCCCGGTCTCGCTGGTCGGTTCGCTGGCGGTGATGAAGGTGGCCGGTTTCTCGCTGAACAGCCTCTCGCTGTTCGGCCTAGTGCTCGCCATCGGCATCGTGGTCGACGACGCCATCGTGGTGGTCGAGAACGTCGAGCGGAAGCTGGCCGAGGGGCTGACTCCGCGCGAGGCGGCGCACGCCACCGTCGACGAAGTCGGCGGCGCCCTGATCGCCATCGCCCTGGTGCTGACCGCCGTCTTCGTGCCGGCCGGACTGATCGGCGGCATTTCCGGCCAGTTCTATAGCCAGTTCGCCCTCACCATCGCCTCGGCGACATTGATCTCGCTCCTGGTGTCGCTGACCTTGTCGCCGGCCATGTGCGTGCTGGTGCTGCGCGCGCATCACGAGGGTGCGCCGGCCCGCGGCTGGCGGCGGACGCTGCAGTCCTTCGGCCACGGCTTCACCCGCGCCTTCGACGCGCTCAGCCACTGGTATTCGCGCGTCACCGCCAGCCTGGTGGTGCGCCCGGGGCTGATGCTGGGCGTCTATGCGGTGCTGCTCGCGCTGACCTTCTGGGCGCTGAGTTCCACGCCCACCGGCTTCATCCCCGACCAGGACCAAGGCAATCTGCTCGCCGCCATTCAGCTGCCGCCGGGCGCCTCGCTGCAGCGCACCGACGCGGTGCTGCAGCAGGTGGTGCAGACCGCGCTGCGGGCGCCGGGCGTGAGCGCCGCCAGCGCCTATGCCGGCGTCGACGCCACCTCCCAGGTCACCCAGTCCAACGCCGCCCAGATCTACCTGATCCTGCAGCCCTACGAGTACCGGCTGCCGCGCGGCCTCACCGCCGGGAGCATCGCCGAAGACCTGCGCCATCGCATGGCCGCGATCCCGTCCGCCGACATCAAGATCATCGACCCGGCGCCGGTGCGCGGCATCGGCAACGCCGGCGGCCTGAAGATGATCATCGAGGACCGCACCCAGCACACCTACCAAGAGCTGGAGCAGGCGGCCAACGCGGTCGCCGACGCCGCCAACGCCTCCGGCGCGGCGCGCAACGCCTTCGTCAGCTTCAATACCCGCACGCCGCGTATCTACGCCGACATCGACCGCACCAAGGCCGAGGTGCTGGGCGTCGCCAACACCGACGTGTTCGACGCCCTGCAGACCTATCTCGGGTCCACTTACGTCAACACGTTCAACTACTTGAACCACACCTACCAGGTCTACGCCCAGGCCGACTGGCCGTTCCGGCACTCCGACGCGGCGATCGACACGTTGAAGACCCGCTCGGCGTCCGGCGCGATGGTGCCGCTGGGCGAGTTTGTCAATCTGAAGCGCACCACCGGGCCCTACCGGGTGTTGCGCTACGACCTTTATCCCAGCGCCGAGATCCAGGCCGACACCGCGCCGGGCAAGTCCAGCGGCCAGGCCATCCAAGCGATGGAGGACGCCGCCCACCGCGTCCTGCCCAACGGCTTCGGCTTCGAATGGACCGACCTGGCGCTGCAGGAGAAGGCCGCCGGCTCGACTGGGACGGTCGCCTTCGTGCTCGCCGTCGTCTTCGCCTTCCTGCTGCTGGCCGCGCTCTACGAGAGCGTCACCCTGCCGTTCTCGGTGATCCTGATCGTGCCGATGTGCCTCCTGGCGGCGATGGTGGGCGTCAAGCTGCGCGGGATGGACAACAACATCCTGACCCAGGTGGGGCTGATCGTGCTGATCGGCCTCGCCGCCAAGAACGCCATCCTGATCGTCGAGTTCGCACGTCAGGGCGAGCTGGAGCACGGCCTGGCGCGTCGTGAGGCCGCCATCAACGCCGCCCATACCCGGCTGCGGCCCATTCTGATGACCTCGGCCGCCTTCATCTTCGGCGTCGCGCCCCTGGCCTTCGCCGCCGGGGCCGGCGCGGAAATGCGTCAGGCGCTGGGCGTGGCGGTGTTCTTCGGCATGATCGGGGTGACCTTCTTCGGCCTGGTGTTCACGCCCACCTTCTACGTCGTCTTCCGCGCCGTCGCAGACCGGCTGCCGAAGCCGCCGCGGATCTTCATGCCGGCCGAGCATCCCACCGAGCAGCCGGGGCCGGCCGAATGAGCCGCCGCCACGCGCTGGGATCGCTGGCGCTGGCGCTGGGCGCCTCGGCCTGCGCCGTGGGGCCGAACTACCATCCGCCGGCGACACCGGCGCCGGCAGCCGCGCCCTTCGTCTCGGCCAGGCCCGCGATCGCCAGCGCCGACGCCCCGCCTGATCAGTGGTGGCGGCTCTATGACGATCCGGCCCTCGACACCCTGGTCCAGGAAGCCCTGACCGAGAACCAGGACCTGAAGGTCGCCGCCGCCAACCTCCTGAAGGCGCGCGGTGTGCTCGACCAGGCCAAGGCCGGTCTCTTTCCCACCACCGATCTGTCGTTCAACGAGAGCTGGGGCGAGAGCTCGACCGACCAGCTGATCACCTATCTGAACGGTCAGAAGATCCCGCCCGCCTGGGCGGCGACCGGCGCGTTCAACGTCAGCTACCAGGTCGACATCTTCGGCCGCATCCGGCGCTCTATCCAGGCCGCCCACGCCGACGCCGCGGCAGTCGCGGCGGCCGAGAACGTGGTGCGGATCACCGTCGCAGCCGAGACCGCGCGCGCCTACGCCGACGCCTGCGCCTTCGCCGAACAGGCCGACACCGCCAAGGCGAGCGCGTCGACGGCGCAGTCGGTGCTCGACCTCACCACCCGCGAGCGCGATCTGGGCGCCCGTTCGGACTTCGACGTCGCCAGCGCCGCCGCCACCCTCGACGCGGCGCGCGCCACCATCCCCACCTTCGAGGGCGAGCAGCGGGCGCAGCTGTTCGAACTGGCGGTGCTGACCGGCCGCCCGCCATCGGAGATCTCCGCCGCCGCGGCCGCCTGCAAGGCGCCGCCGCGCATCGCCACGCCCCTGCCGGTGGGCGACGGCGCGGCGCTGCTCCGCCGCCGGCCGGACGTGCTGCAGGCCGAGCGCACCCTCGCCGGCGACACCGCCCGCATCGGCGTCGCCACCGCCGACTTTTTTCCCACCATCTCGCTTACCGGCAGCGGCGGCTCGTCCGGCTCGTCGATCGGCCAGTTCACCTCGGCCGGCAGCTTCAACTACCAGCTCGGCCCGCTGATCACCTGGACCTTTCCCAATGTTCTCGTCGCCCGCGCCGAGGTGATCCAGGCCAGGGCGCAGGCCTCGGCCTCGATCGCCTCGTTCAATTCGGTGGTGCTGAACGCGCTGAAGGAGGCTGAGCAGGCGCTCACCACCTACGACGCCGAGCTGGCGCGCCACGCGGCCTTGGTCGCCGGCCGCGACGACAATCAGCGCGCCTTCGACCTGGCCCAGATCCAGCTCCAGCACGGCTCGATCGGCTTCCCTGACCTATTGGTCACCGAGCGCCTGCTCGAGACCGCCAAGGCCGACCTCGCCGCCTCCGACCAGGCGCTGGTCGACGACCAGGTCGCGGTGTTCCAAGCCCTCGGCGGCGGCTGGCAAAACGCCCTGCCGGTGGTTCCGCCGAAGGCGCCGTAGGCGCGGCTACGGCTTGAGCTGCTTGTCCACCAAGGCGTTCAGATGCGTGATCAAGGCCGGCGCGCCGCCTTGCGCCAGGGTCGCGGCGAAGTCGGAGCGGCGGGTGGTGAGCTGGCTGATGGCGCCGTTGTAGAAGACATCGATGATCTTCCAGCCGCCGCCGGCGTCGCGCATCCGGTAGGCGATGGTCACCGGCGCCGAGCCGGGTGAGATCAGGTGGGTGGTCACCACCTTGTCCGGCCCGCGCGTGAGGACGTTGGGATCGAGATCGATGCGCTGGCCGGAATAGCCGTCGAAATTGTGCGCGTAGCTGGCCGCCGTCAGTCGCTCGAAGGCGCCGATCAGGGCCTGTTGCTGGCCGGGCGGGATCGTGGCCCAGCTCGGACCCACGGCGAAGCGGGTCATGGTGGCGAAATCGAACGCCCGCGTCACCGCCGGCTCCAGCCGGTGAAAGCGGCCCTGCACGCCCAGCGCCTTGGCCGCCTTCATGGTGTCGATCAGCGCGGAGTCGAGCGCCTCGATCTGGCTCGTCGCCGGGTCGGCGCGCGCGGCCGTCCCCGCGGCCAGCGCCACCAGCAGTCCTGCCGCCATCGTGATCGCCCGCATCTGTTTCGCGCCGAAAAACCGCATGCCTTTGCTCCTTCGCTATCGCCGCTCTGGCTTAAACGCGCCGCGCCGCTGGATCGAACCGCCGCGAGGCGCTAAATCCGCCCCGCGCTGGCCCGATAGCTCAGCAGGATAGAGCAGCGGTTTCCTAAACCGAAGGTCGGGGGTTCGAGTCCCTTTCGGGCTGCGCGCACGAGCGGGGAGGCCGTCAGGGTGAACGCCAGGAACGCCGCGCGGGCCCTCGTGCTTTTCTCCGGCGGCCAGGACTCGGCCACCTGCCTCGCCTGGGCGCTGGAGCGCTTCGAAGAGGTCGAGACGCTCGGCTTCGACTATGGCCAGCGCCACGCGATCGAACTCGAATGCCGCGAGCCGGTCCGACAGGCTCTCGCCGCGCTGAACGGCTGGGGCGCGCGGCTGGGCGCCGATCACATCGTCGACCTGAAGGCGCCGCTCGCCGCCGTCGGCGCCACCGCCATGACCGCCGACATCGAGATTCAGGCCGGCAAAGCCGGCCTGCCCAACACCTTCGTGCCGGGCCGCAACATCCTCTTCCTCACCGTCGCCGCCGCCATCGCCTGGCGGCGCGGGGTCAAGGTGGTCGTCGCCGGCATGTGCGAGACCGACTATTCCGGCTATCCCGACTGCCGCGACGACACCATCAAGGCCATGCAGGTGGCCCTCAACCTCGGCATCGAGCCGGGCCTGGTGATCGAGACGCCGCTGATGTGGATCGACAAGGCCGCCACCTGGGCGATGGCCGATGCGCTGGGTGGCTCTGAACTCACCGACGCCATCGTCGCCCTGACCCACACCTGCTACCTCGGCGACCGCGTCCATCGGCACGACTGGGGCTATGGCTGCGGCTCATGCCCCGCCTGCGAGCTTCGGGCGGCGGGCTGGGCGCGGTGGCGGGGCCGCAATCCGGCGACCTGATTTCCGCGCGGCCTGGAGGTTCGAATGGTCCTCGCGGCGCAAATCTTCCTGCTGCTCACGACCGCGTTCACCGTCTTTGCGATGGGCTACACGATCTATGCGACCGTGCGGCTGGCATGGCGTCTCGCCAAGCAGCGTCGCGACCGGGATCGAGCCGACCCACCCTGAGCCGGGCTCATGCCGTCTTGTCCAGCACCGTCTCCTTCATCAACAGCGACGCGATCAGCGCCACCAGCGTCCCCGCCATCAGATACCAGGCGATGGCCAGCGGATCGCCGGTCACGTGGTCGAGCCAGGCCACGATCGGCTGGGTGGTGCCGCCGAACACAGCGACGGCGGTGGCGTAGATGGTCGCGGTGGCGACGCCGCGGATGTCCTTGCGCAGCGACTCGACCAGGGCGACGAAGGCCGGCACCCCGGCGAGGTTGCCAATCACGTTCAGTCCCGCCATCAGCGCGAGCAGGGCGACCGGTTGGTGGATATGCACCACCAGCCAGAAGGTCGGCAGGATCGCCAGCAGGAAGGCGAACCTCGGCCAGATCATCATCGGCCGACGGCCGAAACGGTCGGAGAGCGCGCCGCCAGCTAGCGAAGCGGCGAACCCGGCGATCCCGTTGGTGACCGCGATCAGCAGGCCGACGCGCAGTCCCATGTGCAGCGTCGCCTGGGCGTAGGTGGTCATGAAGCTGAAAACGTAGGTCGAGATGGTGCCGCCGGCGATCAGGCCCAGGCCCAGCAGCACCACGCGCCAGTGGCCAGCGATCACGCCCAGCGTGCCGGCCGTGGGGTCGATGTGCGCATGGGCGGCCAGCGCCGGCTCGGCGTGGCCGAGGGTCTCGGGCAGGTGGCGGCGGATGATGAGGCCGAACGGCAGCACCACCGCGCCCACCGCCATCGCGATTCGCCAGCCCCACTCCTGCGTTGTCGTGGCGCTGAGCACCGCCGCCACCGTCAGGCCGATCAAGCCGGCCGAGATGCTGGCCAGCGACTGGCTGCCGCTCTGCCACGAGCCATAGAGCCCGCGCTTGTTCAGCGGCGCGGCCTCGATCAGATAGGCGGTGGTCGGCCCGACCTCGCCGCCGAGGGCGAAGCCCTGCACCAGCCGGCAGGCCACCGCCAGGATCGGCGCCCAGACCCCGATTTGAGCATAGCTGGGGATCGAGACGAAGCCCACCAGCGCCACGCCCATCAGCGCGAACGAGAGCAGCATCGCTGGCCGCCGCCCGACCCGGTCGGAGAACTGGCCGATCACCACCGCCCCGATCGGCCGGAAGACGAAGCCGACGCCGAAGGTGATCAGCGAGGCCATCAGGCTCGCGAACGGCGTGTGGCTGGGAAAGAACGTATTGCCGATCTGCAGCGTGAAGTAGGTGTAGACAACGAAGTCGTAGAACTCGAGCCAGTTGCCGACCACGGCGGCGGCTACGTTCTTGACCGAGATGGGCGGGCTCGCCTCATCGCCCGCGGTCGCCCCGGCCGCCATCCCCATCGCCCACTCCCGCCCCGTGTACTGACGCCGGCCTTATGCCGGGCCGGGGGCGGGGCTCACAAGGGCGTTCAACCGCAAAGGCTTAGCCGGGGCCCCCCAACGCCGCGGCAAGGGCTTCGAACATGGCCGACCAGCCCGTTTCGGTGGCGGGGATGTGCTCGGGCGGCAGGCCCTCCTGGGTCAGGGTCATCACCGCGCCGTCGCCATCGGCGATGATCTCCACCGTCACCTTGTTGAAGGCGGGCGAGAACTGCGGCATGCCGAAGCTGAAAACCAACCGGCGCGGCCGTTCGACCTCCAGGTATTCGCCGATCGCGCGGTAGTCGATCCCATCGCGCCGGTCGACGATCTCCCACTTGCCGCCCACCCGCACGTCGAGCGCGGTGTGGTGGCTTTCGCTGCCCGGCGTGGTGAACAGCCACCTGGCGGCGAGGCGCGGATCGGTCCAGCCCTCGAACAGCCGCTCGGGCGAGGCGTCGAAGCGGCCGCGGATCGCCAGCTTGGGTTTGATGTCCGCCGTCATCGGGCATTCTCCAGCGATGGCGTCAGTATAGGTCACGCCCCCGTTGACGCCACCCGCGCCTCATGGCTGTTGCGCCCCATGCCAGCTCCCCAACTCGACGCCTACGCCCGCGCCGTCCATCGCTTCGCCACCGCCGGCAAGCTCGACGCCGCCAAGATGATGCTCAACTGGGACGCCCAGACTCACATGCCCACCGGCGGCGCCTGGGCCAGGGGCGAGCAGATGGCCGCGATCACCGAGGTCTCCGCCGAGCTGATCGGGTCCACGGCCGCCAGCGACGAGCTGGCCGAGGCCGAGGCCATGGCCGGCAAGCTGGAGCCCGACGAGCAGGCCGACCTTTCCGAGATGCGCCGCACCCATGTGCACGCCGCCGCCGTGCCGGCGGACCTGCAGGCGGCCAAGGCGCGGGTCTCCCAGGTGCTGCAATCGGTCTGGACCCGGGCCAAGCCGGAAAACGACTGGGCCGCCTTCGAGCCCGGCTTCACCGAACTGCTCGCCATCACCCGCGAGGTCGCCCAGGCCAAGGCCGAGGCGCTGGGAACGACGCCCTATGGCGCCCTGATCGACGTCTACGACCCCGGCGTCGGCGAGGCGATGATCGACCCGATCTTCGCCGACCTCGCCGCGACCCTGCCCGGCCTGATCGCCGAAGTGCGCGAGCGTCAGGCGCGCTGGCCGGAGCCGATCCCGTTCGGCGACGTGCCGGTCGAGCAGCAGGCGGCGCTGTCGCATGCGCTGGCGGTGCAGGTCGGCCATGACCCCGACAACTTCCGCATCGACTCGGCGCCGCACCCGTTCTCGGTGCCGCACAGCCCCGGCGACGTGCGCTTCACCACCCGCTACGACGTCGGCAACGTCCGCTTCGCCCTCCTGGCCACCCTGCACGAGGCGGGGCACGCCATGTACGAGTTCAACCTGCCGCGCCAGTTCGCCTTTCGGCCCGGCGGCAGCGCCCGCGGCATGACCGTGCATGAGAGCCAGTCGCTGTCGCTGGAGATGATGGCCGGACGCAGCCTGGAGTTCCTGCAATGGCTCTCGCCGCGCCTGGGCGGGGGCTACGGCGGCGGCGACCCGGCGCGCTGGTCGCTGGCCAATGTGCAGAACACCTGGCGCCGGCTCGACAACGGCTTCATCCGCGTCGAGGCCGACGAGCTCTCCTATCCGCTGCACGTGATCCTGCGCTACCGGCTGGAGCAGGCGCTGATCGGCGGCGACCTGCTGCCCCCCGACGTGCCCGGCGCCTGGAACGAGCTCTTCACCAAACTTATCGGCCGCACCCCGCCCGACCTCGCCCACGGCTGCCTGCAGGACATCCACTGGTCCGCCGGGCTGATGGGCTACTTCCCCAACTACGCCATGGGCTCGATGCTGGCCGCGCAGCTGTTCGAGCGCGCCAACGCCGACGATCCGCAGATCCTGCCGGCGCTCGGCCGCGGCGACTTCGGCCCCTATTTCGCCTGGGTGAAGCCGCGCGTCCACGCGAGAGCCAGCCTGGTCAGCTTCGACACCCTGGTCCGCGAAGCCACCGGCGCCCCGCTCAGCGCCGACGCCTTCAAGCGGCATGTGCGCAAGCGCTATCTGGAGGAGGCCGCGCCCTAAGGGGGCGGCTCGAAGACCTCGTCCGTCGCCATCCGCACCGACCGCAGCTCGCGGCTCTTCGCCAGTTCGTCCCGCAGCGAGACCAGGCTGTAGGCGGCGAGCAGCGAGCGGCGGCGCGCGCCGCTGACGTTGCGGGTCGCGCCGTGCAGCAGATTGGCGTCGAACACCAGGATGTCGCCCGCCTCGCCGGACAGTGCCCGCGTCGCCGGGTGCTCGACCCCCGCCGGCGCCGCCAGCCCGGCGCCGCGGTGTGTGCCCGCCACGACCCGCGTGCCGCCGTTCTGCGGCCCATAGCGATCCAGGAAGATCAGCACCGACACCGTCTGCGTCGGCCCTGGCTCGCCGCCGTCCCGGTGCAGCGCTTGCCACCCGCCCCCGGCGCACGGCTCCCGCCCCTCGACCTGCGAGAGAAAGAACGACGCCCCGAGCAGCCGCCCCGCCGCCGCCAGCGCCTGAGGAATTCGGCACACCTCCCGCACCGCCGGGTCGAGGTCCACCAACGCATGCCGCCAGTCTCGCCCGCGCGGCACGGGCCAAGCCTCAGACGGCCGCTCGCCGGCGTCGAACGCGGCGCGCAGGGCCTCGACCTGGGTATGGGAGGCGGTGTTGCGGAGGAGCAGGTAGCCGTCGGCGTCGAGGCGATCCGTCACCCGGCCCCCGCCTCCCGCCACATGCTCCACATCGGCGGCGAATCCGCCCTGGCCCGATGCTCCGAGAGCACCTCGTACCCATGCCGCCGATAGAGCGCCACGTTCCGCGTCGTCCCCGTCTCGAGGTAGGCTGGCAACCCCTCCGCATCCAGCCGGTCGTTCGCCGCCCGCAGCAGCGCCGATCCGACGCCGCGGCCCTGCGCGGCTGGGGCGACGCCGAGGAACCAGAGGTAGGCGTGGCGGCGCTGCATCGGGTGGTGGGCGTCCAGGTCGGCGCGGATGGCCATCAGGCGGCCGAAGCGCGACCAGCCGGTGGTGGCGAGCATAGACGGCAGCAGCTTCAGCTCGGCGCCGAGCGGCGTGGGCGCTGCCAACCACTCGAACGGCATCCAGATCGCCGCCGCGCCGCCACCGGGGGGCCGGTCGATGCGGCCGCTGTGCAGCCCCGCGCCCGCCATCCGGCGGAAAAAGGCCAGGCGCACGGCGCCCCGGCGGGCGTCCGGCCGCATGAACCAGTCCATGTGCGGATCCACGGCGAAGGCGTCCGACAGGGTGCGGGCGACCTCGTCCAGGTCAGCCGCCGTCGCCTGGACCGGGGTCTCGGCGGCGCGGCGGACCGCCTCGGCGTCCACCGAAGTCAGACCCGCTCGGCGATGCGGATCGCCGCCCGGCAGCCGGCGCGGATCACGGCGCTGAGCAGCGGATAGGCCGGCGCCCGGTGCGCGCCCTCGGCGACGGCGGCGTCCAGGTGGGCGATTTCCTCGTCGCGGAACTGCGAGAGCTCGGCCGCCAGCGCCGGTTCGGCGGCGCCGATCTCGGCGATCTGGCCGGCGTAGTGGGCCTCGATCACGCTCTCCACCGCCTCGGTGCAGGCATGGGCGGCGGTCTCGCCAATGAGCGCCGTCGCCGCGCCGAGGCCGAAGCCCGCGGCGCGCCAGAGCGGGGCGAGCGCGCTGGGGCGCACCCGGCGTTCGACCAGGATGGCGTCGAAGCGGGCCAGGTGCGCGTCCTCCTGCGCCTCCTGATCGGCGATCTGGGCGAGGGAGCGTCCGGCGGTGCGCGAGGCGCGCAGCACCGCGCGTTGACCGCGATAGATGGCGCCGGCCGCCAGCTCGCCGGCGTGATCGACCCGCAGCATGGCGTCGAGCCGGGCCTTGGCGGCGCCGAGGCCGGGCCGCCCAGGGACGGCCGTCGGGATCGGGCGGCTCATCGGGCCGGCTCCTTGCGCGCCGCGGCGGTCAGGCTGAGTCCGACCAGGCCCGCGGAGATCAGGCAGTTCCAGCCAGCCATCGAGAGCCCCAGGAACACCCAGGGCGCCTGGTCGCAGGCGGGGCCCTGCACGGTCTTGGCGCCGGCGAGCAGCGCCTTCATCTGGTCGATGGTGGCCGGACCGGTGCTGGAACAGGTGGCGGGCGCTGGCCACCACTTCCATTCCGCCCCGGCATGGAAGGCGGCCAGATAGGTCCCGTAGGCGAAGATGCAGGCGAGGACCAGGCTGGCGATCCTGGGCGCCGGCGCCCTGAAACGGGTAAGCTCGGCGGCGATGGCGACCGCGCTGATCCCGATCGCGATCCAGTAGACCTCGCGCTCCTTCAGACACAGGTGACAGGGCGCGAAGCCGAACGCCTCGAACGCATGCGCCGCGGCCAGCATGTCGGCCGAGACGAACAGGGCCACGAAGGGCCAGCGCTTGAACATCAGGTCGAGAAGGGCCATCGCCGGGCTATAGCCCGGTTGCGGCGGGTTGGGCAAAGCGTCGGGGATCAGAACGCGAAGCGGATCACCAGCACCACCCCGATCAGCGCCAGCGCCACGGCGCTGACCACCAGCCCCAGGCGCTTCTCGATGAAGGTCTGCATCGGCGCGCCGTACTGGCGGATCAGCCACGCCACCAGGAAGAAGCGCAGGCCACGGATGAAGATCGAGGCGACGAAGAAGAGCGGGAAGTTGAGCTTGAACAGGCCCGACGCGATGGCGGTGATCTTGTAGGGGATCGGGATCGCCAGCAGCAGCACGCCCCACTGATGATACCAATGCTCGAACTGGTGCGGATCGCTGCCGGTGAGCGACAGCAGCCAGATGCCCACCGGATGCAGGAAGAATCCCACCGTATAGCCGACGCAGCCGCCCAGTACCGAGGCGGCGAGGCAGATGGCGGCGTAGCGCCAGGCCTTGGTACGGTCGGCTAGCACCAGCGGCGCCAGCATCACGTCGGGCGGGATCGGGAAGAACACGCCCTCGGCGAAGGCGAGCATGGCCATCCACATGGGCGCCTCGGGTGAGGCCGCGAGGCGGAGCATCCAATTATATAGGCGGCGCAGCATTGGGCGGTGGACGTATCAGGGACGGGGCCGCCTGTCTCGCCTCACCGGCTATCGGCGCGGCGCGGCGCGCGCTAGCCTCGGGCGGGGTGCGGCGAAAGGCGCCAGGCGGGAAGGCGACGTGACCGAGATCGAGGAGGACCTGGCCGCCATGGCCGCCGACGAACTGGAGCGGGCGCTGACGCTCGCCTGGCGCGCCCTGTCGGCCATCGCGCCCTGGGGCGACGCCTACGACGGCTTCACCGCCGCCGGCCGCCAGGTCACGGTCGAGCGCAGCTATCTGTGGGCCGAGGTCGCCGGCGGCGACATCCTCTGCGAAGTGGTGGTCTACGGCGGCCCCAGCCGCTGGGACGAAGGCGTCCGCGTCGGCGGCCTGATCCGGAAACCGATCAAATGAAGCTCGCCTCGCTGAAGTCCGGCCGCGACGGCCGCCTCGTGGTGGTCAGCCGCGATCTGACGCGCTGCGCCGACGCCACCAGCGTCGCGCCGACCCTGCAGGCCGCCCTCGACGACTGGCCGCGCGCCGAGCCGGCCCTCGGCGCCCTCGCCGCCGATCTGGAGCGCGGCGCCGGCCAGCCCTTCGACCCGGCGTCGGCCGCCAGCCCGCTGCCCCGCGCCTACCAGTGGGCCGACGGTTCGGCCTATCTCAACCACGTCGAGCTGGTGCGCCGCGCCCGGGGCGCCGAGATGCCGCCGAGCTTCCTCACCAGCCCGCTGCTCTACCAGGGCGGCTCCGACGGCTTTCTCGCCCCCACCGATCCGATCCCGCTCGGCGACCCGGCCTGGGGCCTCGACTTCGAGGCCGAGGTCGCGGTGATCACGGGCGACGTCCCCATGGGCGCCGATCCCGAGACCGCCCTGGCCGCCGTGCGCCTGGTCATGCTCTGCAACGACGTCTCCCTGCGCGGCCTGATCGCCGACGAGCTGGCCAAGTCGTTCGGCTTCTTCCAGTCCAAGCCCGCCTCGGCCTTCTCGCCCGTCGCGGTGACCCCGGACGAGCTGGGCGGGGCCTGGCGCGGCGGCAAGCTGCACGGCCAGGTCCGCATCGACCTGAACGGCGCCCCGTTCGGCCGCGTCGACGCCGGCCAGGACATGAACTTCGGCTTCGGCCAGCTGATCGCCCACGCCGCCAGGACCCGGACGCTCGCGGCCGGCGCGATCATCGGCTCCGGCACCGTCTCCAACCGCGGTCCCGACGGCGGACCCGGCAAGCCGGCCCAGGCCGGCGGCGCCGGCTACGCCTGCATCGCCGAGCAGCGCACCGTCGAGACCCTGCTCGAGGGCGCGCCCCGCACCCCGTTCCTGAAAGCCGGCGATACCGTCCGCATCGAGATGCTGGACGCCGCCGGCCAGTCGATCTTCGGCCCAATCGACCAAACCGTGCGGTCTTAGCCCCCCAGCCAACCCCCAAACCCGCGGCCAATGGGGAGTCCGAGCGCCGATGCGCCCCTATCGACCAAACCGCCGCCTTGAGCTAAACGCCCCCTCCGCCGCCCCAGTGGCGAAATGGTAGACGCGGCAGACTCAAAATCTGTTGGCCGCAAGGTCGTGTTGGTTCGAGTCCGACCTGGGGCACCATCTTCACCCTCCGAAGCCTTGGCGAAGGAGGGCTGCACGGCGGGCGACGAGCGAGCCTTAACCCCTGTTCCTAATGTTTCAAGTCTGTCACATCAGCGTCGATTCCGGCCGCCGCCGCCGTAAATTTCCATTATTAACGGTGGCCCAATTGTGGCGAAAACCGAGTGGCCTCGTCCCTGTGGCGGGAGTCTGGCGGTTCACGATGAGAAAGAGCGAGGCGGCGCAAGTAGCGCTAGCGGGTCAGTACCACAAGTGCCGTCCGAAAGCAAGCCCTCGCCGCGACACAGATCAAACTCGAACGGAACCACACGCTGCTGTGCGGATCATGTGGCGGGAGCCTACCGCTTCGTAAGGCGCTGTTTTCATTTGGATAATTGTGGAATTATCCGTCCGCCCCAACGGTTCGCCCCAACAGCCGCCCGTCCACCTAGTGACCCTGGCGTGGCGGCCCTTCCCTTACGCAACGGCAGCGCCTACATCGCGGCGACCCGGGTTTCGGCCCAATTCGACCGGGCGACGTGGAGGCTACATTGCCCGAAGTATATCCGCTGCGCTTCACGCGCCGCGACTTCGACCGGGCGCCCGAGCAAGACCGCCTTGTGCATCTGATGCTCGGTCAACTGGCGAACGACATCAACCTACTGCAGAAGCAGCTTATCTTCGCGATCAACGCCTTTGGGGAGGGCAGCGAACCTCAGCACCATGCCGCGGTCGCGCAGGCGATGCTCACCGAGCGACTCTTCGCCGGGCGCCTTAACGAGGCTTACCAGTTCGTCCAGAGCGCCGACTGCGCCCGGACGATGAAGACCTACGAGGACGTGCTGCCCGAGGAGTGGCGCGACGCCCGGAAGGGCCTGAACGGCTACTTCAATGCCGACAACCTGGTCCGGCGGCTGCGCAACAAGCTGGCGTTTCACATGGATGTCGAGACCACGCGGGAGGCGTACACGACAGTACCCGCCGACGAGCCGATGGTGGATTTCGTCACGCTGCACCAGGGCGACTGCCTTTGGGGGAGCGCCGATGTGCTCGCCAGCTTCGCTATGATCAGTCTGTCGGGCAACGCCGACATCGCCGCCGCGGTGCAGCAGATCGCCAACGATTTGATCAGCGTCGGCGGCATGTTCTCGACGTACATTCGCAACGCGCAGATGGCGTTCATCGAGCGCCACTTCCCAGACGCACAGCCTGCCCTGCCCCCGATCTTCATCAACGGGCCGGGGCTGCTCGATGTCCGCATCCCGTTCTACTGCAACCCGCCCACGCTGCAGCAGGTGGCTAAGGCCGCGGGTGTAGAAGAAGGCGAGCTGGAGACGGCGGATCACTGATCCCGTTCGGGGGTGCCCCCTGCGACGTGACGCTGCCTCAATCTGAGCGACACTCCAGCTTTCGGTCTCGGGGGCTCCGATGAAGGCTGGACCCGCTGCAGTCTTGCTGTCGATGGCGCTCGCGTTGCTGCCGCTCGACCTGAGCACACGAGCCCAGCCCGCGGCGCCCCCGCCGGCCTCCATCGACATTCCGCCCATCTGGTCCAAGGTCGGGGTCAACGCTGCGGTAGCCAGCGAGATGGCGACGGCCGAAGCCGTGTGCGCACCCTATCCCAACGAGACCCTTTATGCGCTGGTCAGGTGTCGTGACAGCGCCGACAGCACTGTTTGGGGAGACTATGAGCCGTCGACCATGGACCTGTTTCAGCGTTTCAGCGACCAGCGGCTGCAGCTCGCCCAGCAGTACGATCGACAACAGATCACCGTGGACCAGTTGACCGCCCAGCTTGGCGTCGCGGATCTGCAACTGGCCTACGCGCGCTCCGATCGGCTGAACGCCACCCAGCAGGCTCAGGCCGCGCAAGCCGCTCAGCAGGCTCAGGCGGCCAAGCAACAGGCGGACTCCGGCATATGCAGCCAGCAGGCTCAGCAGGCGGTTGACGCGCTGCAGCTCCAGGGCTGCCGCGGCTGCACCGGGATCAACGTCCTGACCATCATGGAGACGAGGCAGAACACCTACGCTAATTGCATGGCCGCTCGGGGATGGCGCGTGTCGCAGTGAAAGGGTTGCCCTCGGCGGCCCGACACGGAGGTGTCGGATGATGTGGCCGCCGAGGGCACGCGAGGCCGGGGTGGAGACACCCGACGCCCGCGATCTCTACGAATAAGCCGGCCGAAGGACGGACGCGGGAATGCAGCGACACGATACCCATCCCCGAGCCTCGCCCCTCACCCCCGCGCCAGCCCCACCCTAACCAGATAGCTCACGCCGACAGCGACGCCCGCGCATCCGCAGGCCATGAAGGCGATCCGATAGGATGACGCCTGGGCCACCGGGCCGAAGCCGACGTAGAGGGCGGTGAGGCCGATCTGCGCCATGAAGCTCTTCACCGAGCTTATGGTGGCGCGCTGGCCGGAACCGATCGCGTGCTGCAGACGGCCTTCGAACACCACCGCGATCAGCTTCATCAATCCGCTGTAGCCGGCCAGCAGGATCATCGCCCACGGCTTGAACGCCGCCGCCGCGACAATGAGAACGAGTCCGCCGAACGCGAAGAGGGCGTAGTACCCCTGCGGCCTGAGATTGGTGACGCGGTAGGCGACGAGACTGACGAGCGCCTCGATGGCGTTCTGCGCGCCGACGAAAAGCGCGATCACCGGGCGCGCCAGGCCGACCTTGGCCCCGAAGATGGGCCAGAACTCCTCCAGGGCCGCGCCAAGCGCGAGCACGAATGAGGAGAAGACGAGAATGTTCAGCACCACGGGCTCTCGAAACGAGATCGCCAGGCCCTGGCGCAGGTGACTGAGATAGTCCGTCTTGGTGACGGACGCCTGCGCCGGCGCCTGCGGCAACGCCAGGGCGGCGACCAAGGCCAACAGGGCTGAGCCGGCGCTGGCCAGAAGCGCGGGGCGATAGCCGTATCGCGCGATCGCGGCTGACCCCAAGGCGGCAAGGAGGACCCCGATCGCCTGGACAGCGCGAGTCCGGCCAAACACCCGGGTGTAGGCAGCCGTGGAGCCGATCGCCTTCAGTTCGTCATAGAGCAGCGCCTCGAACGTCCCCGACGTGAAGGCGCTTTTGACGCCCCAGAGCAGGAGGCCGAGCAGGAATCCCCAGAAGTGGGGATAGATGAACCAGATGGCGAAACCGGCGCCGCGGCCGAGCTGGGCCAGGGCGAGAATCCGCCGGCGGGAATAGCGGTCGGCGATCACGCCGGATGGAACCTGAAGCACGAAGTTCACCGCCGACCAGGCGATCAGGCAAATCGAGATCTGGATCGGCGTCAGTCCAGCGTCCGCGAACATCACCACGTACAGCGGAAAAATCAGAATGAACGCGTCGAAGAGCTTGAACGCGTACACCCTGGCCAGAAAATTGGTCATCCCGCTCCCTGCCCGGCCTTCGACGCCCGCGAATGGCTCGCCTTTCGCCACGCTACTCGACCGATCGGGTTCCGCTAAGGCTGAAGCTCGGTGATCGGCGACGTGGCCGCGTGACCCTCAAGAGCGGGTTTCTGTGAGTGGCTCAGAATCGCGGAAAAGGTTGCGCTGCAAACTCGCCGAACAAGCGCATCGTCCATCGCCGTCCAGCAAATCGAAATCGATTTGATGGACCCAATCTCCCTCCGAGGGGTTACGGCGGCATGGCGCAATTCACTCGTCTTGGACCCGCGACCGTTTTGCTCGTTGAAGACGACGTGCTTGTTCAGCTCGAACTTGCCGAATGGCTGAAGGAGCAGGGTCTTAGGGTCTTCACGGCGGACAACGCCGCCGAGGCCATCACGCTCCTGGAAGCCCACCCCGAAATCGATCGGCTGCTGACGGACATTCGGATGCCGGGATCGATGGATGGCATCCGGCTCGCGCACTATGTCGCTGGGCGCTGGCCCCCGGTGAAGATCATCGTTCTCTCGGGAAATCTGGCGACCGCGCTCTCCGAACTGCCGCGTGAAAGCGTCTTCCTTCCGAAGCCCTACCAGCCCGACGCGCTCCTGCGCGCGCTATCGGGCCAGCGACCCACCACAACGGACCGGTCGCAAGGAAGAGCGTCGGTTCACTAGACCGCAACCGCCGCGGTCTGGTTCTCGACGGCGGAGATCTGGTTGCGCACGACCGACACGGTCGTCCCCGGCTTCGCGCCAACGACTCTCACATGAGCGTTCAGTTGCCGAGCCAGCGCCTCGACGATGCTTGTGCCGAGCCCCGGCTTGGCATGCGCCGGCTCCGCGGGCATCCCGACGCCGTTGTCGCCCACCGACAGCGCCCAGTTGGGCCCGCGGGAGCGGTAATCGACCTTGATCTGACCCGGTCGGCCGCCCGGAAAGGCGTGCTTGAGAGCATTGATCACCAGCTCGGTCACGATCAGGCCCAGGCTCACCGAGGTGTCGGCGGTCACCTTGCTGCGGTCGCCGCCGACGACGATCGACTGCTCCTTGTGGTCGCGGATCATCGACGCGCCAAGGCTGTCGCAGAGCTGGGTGAAATAGGGGCGCAGTTCAATCTCGCCCAGGCTCGACGCCGCGAGCTGCTGCTGAACCGCCGCGATCGACATCACGCGGTGGTGGGCGTCGTGAAGATGCTCGCGCGTCTCCTCGGACTGCACCTTGCGGGCGCTCTGCATCAGCACGCTGGCGATAATCTGCAGGCTGTTGGCGACGCGGTGCTGGACCTCCTGCAGCAAGACCGCCTTTTCGCGCAGCATGTCATCCTTCAGCTTCTCCGCGGCGAGGGCGTCGGTGACGTCCGAGACCGTCAGAAGCAGGCTGACGCGGTCGCCATCGTCCAGCCGATGGCCGTTCAAGACCAAGTGGCGGTCGCCCCGCCCGGCGCGCGTGAGATCGATCTTGTAGGCGTCCAGGTCGATGGTCGCCGAAAGCGTGGCCTGAAGGAAGGAGCGCAGCTTCGGCATGGCCCATTCGCCGGCTCCCAACTCTGAAAGTTCCCGGCCCTGCACGCCGGCCGGGTCGAGCCCGAACGCGCGAAAGAACGACGTGCTGGCGGCGATAATCTTCAGCTCGCCGTCGAGAAGGACGAGCGGCGCCGTGGAGACGGCCACCATGGCCAGGGCAAGCTTGTTGGCGACTGGCGACAGGACCGGCGGGCGGGCGGCCATGGCTGGCCTTTCGAGGTGACCAGAGGCTCGCGAAGCGAAAGCCTTACCTGGCGGAGCGGGCGTCGCGATCATCGGCTGCGAGGTCGCCAGTGAAGTCGCTTCAACATAGGTCTTGCAGAATCTCGGCGCATCCAACCGACGTTGTTCTTACAAACGTCACAGATGCGCGCGGGGGCGTCACCTTAACGGCGCGCGACCTAGTTGGTTGCCAACAAGCGGCCTACCAAAAACTGGAAGCCCGGCATTCACGTCATGGAAGTTATTGGGATTGACCAGCCGCGCCTTTACGACTGGCGGTGCTCTTCCGCGAAACCGACTCTTGCCGCAAAATGCCTCGACGCGGACGCCGCCGGGCAAGCATCCGTCTTTGAACACGCCGAGGTCTTCATGAACGTCCGTTTCGAGCCGCAGCCGAACCTCGCCGGCGATCCGACGGTCGCGACCCAGGGCTTCGGCCGGGTCGACCGCTCGCCCGTCCCGGCCTTTGATCCCGCCACCGAGATCGACGCGGCCTGCGCGCACTTCGAGCGGCATGGCTATGTGGTGCTGTCGGGCTGCCTGGACTCGGGCGAGTTGGCCTTCCTCAACGGCTTTTGCGAGCGCACCCAATGGGAGCGGCCGGACGCCTGGGGGCTGGGTGAGCGGCGAAAGCCGCATCACATCAACCAGGGCCTGATCCTCTCGCAGCCGCTGCTCGACTATCCCGAGCTCGACCCTTACACGCAGCCCCACCGCTCGTTCCCGGTGGTCGCGCGCCTGCTCGGCGG
>Ga0302314_10004511_pt1 | contig 25586 bp, 23 predicted proteins | sample III_Palsa_N2_3_FD_200533 | JGI IMG/M metagenome (GOLD analysis project Ga0302314, IMG submission 200533) | Peat permafrost microbial communities from Stordalen Mire near Abisko, Sweden - III_Palsa_N2_3 | ecosystem: Environmental > Terrestrial > Soil > Palsa > Peat permafrost | place: Sweden... | reverse complement strand
TCATGCCGGAGCTCACGGTCGCCATCGGTCGCCAGCAAGGTGACGCCATGGGCACCGCAGACGTCAGCTTTGAAGCCGCGCCAGGCACAGCGTTCCGCACCGATGGCGTCAAGACGGGTCGACTGCTCGAAACCGTCAGTGGGGGCCTGTCGGCCGAACTCCGTCATGGTTGGACGGCCAGCCTCGACGGTACCTACGCCCACGCCAGCCACGAAAACGATCGCGGCGTAAAAGCCCAGGTCGCGTTGGCGTTCTGATACAGCCAGCCGGGAAGCTTCGAGCCGTCGCCAGCACGAGTCACAAGTTGAGGGTGACAGGGTTCTTAAAATCGAAGTATTCGTTGCGCACAATCGGCGCAACTTGACGTACCGTTCCCTTTGATCTCGATGACCTTCACTGACGCCATGGATCCGATATGACTCTGCAACAAGCGCTGAGATACCCTCGGCTTATGGCCGGCATCGTCTTTTCCATCGTCTCATTCGCCATTCACGCCGCCACACCTACCGACACCGTCAACTTCGGTGATCCGGCCTCCGAAGGCGTGCACCACCTCGTCGCGAAGAGCAGCGATATCGAAAAAGGAGGGCTCGGCCTGAGCGCACGGTTGCTGCTTCCGCTTGGCGGTTCCGCGCCCAAGGACGGTGGCTCGATCACGTTCGATCTGGACGTCGATCCGGTCGCGCAGAATTACTTCACGGTGAAGCTGTGGGGATCGGATGCGGGTATCGACCATGGGCGGCTGATTCTCTCGTGCGAGGGCAAGCAGGTGGGCTATCGCGATCAGGGTGCTATCGACGCGCTCGATATCATCGTCGATGCTCCGCGGCTGCCGGGCCACTTTTTTTACACTACGATGCCGCTTCCGTTGGCCGCCACGAAGGGCAAGAACCACGTCAGCCTTACGATCCAGGCGATCGGCGAGATATGGGTCTACGGCAACAAGGCCGATAACTACCGGCACGATCTGAAGGAGCCAAGCCGCGGCATCTATGCCGCATACAGTGGAACGCAGCCCTACTTCGCGACTGCGGAATCCGATCCGCAGGTGCATCCGCTGCCAGCCGAGACACCTCCCACGCGTCCCGCCATGAACGATGTGCTGGCGCAACTCAAGTCCGAGGTGAATGGCTATTTGACCGGCCTGATGCGCAACCCCAAACCACTCGGTCAAGACGACGCCGAGACGATTGCCCATGCCTACTTTATCGACTGGTCGCCGGTCTACAACAACACGGAGGCGGTGAGCAGGGTCGTCTTCAGCCTCGATGCGTTGATGCGCCGCTTCAATCAGGGCAAGGAGCTCCCACAAAACGAGCCGAAGTGGGTCGGCTTTGGACCGACGGGCTGGGCCATCGCGCAGCTCGGCGACCAGCTACAACCATTCCTCGACCAGCAAATAGACGACGGGAACGGCGGGAAGGTCGTGCGCCGCGAAGGATGGTCGAAGATGCTGCTCGCTGGCCGGGATTACTGGCGGCAGAACCGCCGGTCATTTACCAACCAAACCATGATCCTGGATATGAATATCTACCGGGCGAATCGTGGGATCGAGGTGGTGGACCCAGCGAATGCACTCACAGAGCCGCAGGCGCGGCGATACCTCTACGAAGCCTTCGGCATCTTGCCCTGGACGGGCAGTGATGTTCCCGGACCCGACGGTACGCTGCACCCGGCCGTTGCGCCAGCAGGTTCGACGCCGTACTTCGTTTTTACACGCAAGGGACTGTCGAAGGAGCTGGGCTACGTGGGTAGCTATGGCGAGATCCTCGACTGGGCGCAGGATATCTACCGGTCGACCGAGGTGAAGGGAGAGAACGGCGATCCGAAACTTCACAAGCGGCTTGCGGAGCTGCTGCATGCGCGATCGTTCTTCCGCGAGCCCGCCATCGACGATCAGGGCTATCGTGTCATGCGCCTGGAGCAGGTGATTGGATGGCGGGACCACGAGTTCCCCGGTCAGATGACGTATGCGGAGCCCACGCGCCCTTCGGGCTCGGCGGTGGCCGTCGTCGCCGCGCTGGGAGATGCCACGGCCGCTGGCTACGCCACCCAGATGTTCGACGATCGTCAGTTCTTTCCGGGGATCGAACAGCTCCTTGAAGAACACAACTCAACGTATATGCGCATCTTGCTCGATGTGCCGGGCGATTATGCTGCGGCACTCAAGCTGCCTGTCAGTTCGATACGCCTGCCGATGACTCACGGCGAACCGGATGTCGCTTTCGCCGATGAGGATGACGGCGTGCTGGCGCTCAAGCACGGCGACCAATTGCTGTACGCCGAGCTCTACTATCGAGCGCAAATGGGGGTCAATCATCTGGCACGCGTCCACTTCCTTTCGCCGGGTGATGAGCGCGATGCGACCGTGAGAATTGAGGAGATCTTCGATGCGAGCGGCAAGTCGTATACGATCCCCAATCTTCCCAATCGGCCTTTCGCGGCCACTCCGTGGGATAACCTGCCTGGTGTGGTGACCGATCAGGCCGGAGAGACGCTGCCCCAGTCGGTTGTGCCTCCAGGTATCACGGAAACTTTCGGCTTGCAGAACCCCTATGTCGGCAGGGCCTCGTTCTACGTTCTGCGATATGGGCGCTATTTGATCGGCATGAACTCGAGTGAGAACAAGAGCTACGCACTGAGTGCTCCCCAGGGAGTGACGAGTGCCCAAGACCTTATCTCCGGAAAGACGCTTGCGATCCAAGGTCCGGTTATCGTCGCTCCTCGTTCGACCGTGGTTCTGTATCTTCCCAATCCGTGAACCGTGCTAAGTAGAGAGCACCAGCGGCACGATACGGTTGAGGCGTACCCAATTGGTTAGGTGACTAATTAAACCGTCCGAAAATTCTGGGGTAGTCCAGATATCAGCGACCCACACATGAACTAGTCCCGGACTGGCAAACCGCCACGTTAGCCGGTTCGGCGCGACAGGTACGCTGATACGGTCGCGGAGCCACTATTTTGTTGTCCAACTAGGGAAAGTAGGTTCCCCCACAGCGAACGCTCGCGACCGGCTGAAAAGGGTCGATTTCTGCCGGTCGACGGCGGCCTGCGGCTGATCATGCTGGTTGGCGAGGTGATCATCGATCATCGGCCGTGTGATGCGTTCGGTGCGGCACACCCAAAGTGGGCATGACGGCGCGCGCTCCGTGATGTGGGCAATGCGCCCTTCAGGACTGATGGCGGATCCAGTTCTCGATGGCGCACAGGTCGAATATGCGCATGAACCTGTCGTCTCTGGCGGCCAGGTCGCGGTCGAAGAACTGCCGCAACGCGTTGCAGTCGAGTAGCCCGTGCGCTTCGAGGTGACCCGTCAGCAGATAATCCCGGAGTCGACTCTTGTTCCGGCGATAGAACGCGCCGGCGTAGTTCATGAAGGTTCCTTTGCTGCGGCGGTGCAGGATGTCGGGAGGCAGAATGTCCGCAAACGCGTCGCGCGCGACAGCGCGATTTCGACCCTCCGCGATCCACATCCAGCTGGGCACCTTCAGGCAGGCTTCCATCACGGGCTGGGACAGCAGCGGCATGCGCATTTGCCACTTCGCACCGCGCGCCAGTCCATCCCGGAAGACCTGGGTGCCGGCGAGATCGACGATGCGTTCACGGTCGCCACACAGCGCGTTGTCGGGCGCATCGAACCACGGGTGGGGTTCCAGCGTGGCCTGCGCGCAGGCGGCAGACAGAAACGACGTATCCGGCTTGCGCGGTGGCTTGGCTAAGGCGAGCCGTTTCCGCAGAGCCAACCTTCCGGCTTTCCAGAACGTGCATTGGTGGAGTTCGGCGAGATCGCGAATGGCATGGATGCCCGCGATCGTTCCGCACTCGCGGAAGGCGTCCGCAGCCGGTGCCGCGGTTCGGGTGTAGCAGAAGACGGTATCGCCGCCACCGCCGGAGAAGAAGCTGTTGATGCCAAGCGGCGTGCCGATCGCCTCGTTCAGTTCATTGGCTGCGTGTTGCAGAAACCAGGTGCTGGGCGCGACCGCGTGCGGCGGCGGCTGAAAATCGAGATGCGTTTCATCGAAGCCGAGTTTTTCGATGTGAAGCTCAACACCGAGCAGATCCGCCATCGACGATGCGTACCGCCGCTCGTCGGCGCCGGGCACGGGCGTGACCAGATTGCAGCACGCCACGCGCGCTTTCGCATCGCGCAGGCAAGCGGCCACGATGGAGGAGTCCAATCCGCCGGACAATTCGAGCAGAAGGGATCGATCCGTCTCTGCCCAGCGCTTCACCGTGGACGACACGGCACGCCGAACGTCGGCCTGCGCTTCGCGCCGATCGCGGTGTCTATGCGGTGGAGCGACGAAGGACCATGGCGACCATGCTTGCTCTATCGAATATTTGCTTCCGTGTATATGCAGTTCGCAACCCGGTAGCAGTTCGCGCAACCCGGAAAGACCGGTAGCACCGGCCTTATAGTGCGGGTAAACCACGTTGTTCCGGATGAAGTCCCAGTCGATCTCCCTGCGGTAAAGGCCCGATCGCGCCGCGATCGAAATGTCGGCGGTGATGAAGCGCTCGCGCAGCGAGTAGACGCAGTCGACACCACCGGACGGGTCGCGCATAGCTGTCGCAGCATCCGAATCGTGTTCCGGCGGAAGCAGCAGCAGGTATTCGCCCCAGAACCGGTCGATGAGGTACTCGACGAGATTGTGTCGGGAGCGAAGGCTGGCGAGATCCATGGTTCCACATGCAGCGCTTTGCTCGCGCGGGAAGACGTGGCCGATAAGCGCGCCGCCGGATGCCAGAGGGAGAACGGGCGTGTCCTCGGCGGTATAGAGGTCGATGTTTCCTAAAGTCAGCCGGTGCGGAAGGCCGAGCTGGCGAAGCGTTTCATCGATTTGGCCATCGCGACCGTTGCGGCCGTGTCCGTCGAGCAAGGCGATGTATCGGTACATCACACGACTCGTATCGGCGTGTGCGAGGCGACATTGCCGACGGTGTCGTTCAACACGAGGTCGTCCACCTGCACCCAGCAGTGGGCGGAGAACGGATCGAGGGCGATGCCGAAGACGATATGCGCGTGGATGCGTCGTCTAAGCAGAAATCGTGTCATCGCGATGGCGTCGAGCAGGCAGCGCATCTCGATCGGCACGTAGAGTCGCGCACGGCGAAATACGGCGGCTGCGTCGGCGCGGCGCGGCTCCGACATGTCTGCATGTGGTTCGATTTGCGCTGTTTGGAGATGTCTTTCGGCGGTAAGACTATCGAGTATGTGCTTGAGCGTAGAGAGCTTCATAGCGACGCGCGTGCGCAGCACGATGGCAAAGACCTCCATCAGTTCGACGACGCGAAGATGCCGCAGCGGCTGCGGTGCTTCCACCGCACTGCGAGCAGCGGGTTCGATGTTTGGACGGCTACGGATTGCCGTATCCGTTCGTTCGACCAATAGGGCGCGTTCGACCAATGCGTTTATCTCCGACTGCGCGCATTCGACCCCATCGAGGTAGGCGGTCAAGGCTTGCTCCAGCGAGCGGGGAAGTTGGAAGTACCGATCGCTGCCGATATCCAGAAAAACCAGTCGTTGATCGATACGGCAGTACGAGAGATCGTCACGCAGTACATAGCGGGTCATGTCCGTATTCCCATAGAAAAGGGACGCGCCCGTTGGACGCGTCCCTACGACTTAGTCTTGCGAAATGCCCGCGGTGGTGAAGCCACCGATCACCTCGTTCATCAGCGGGCCGCCTTGGGTCTCGACGCTGGCGACGCCGAGCTCGACGTCTTCCGGCGTGTCGGTGCGGATGTTCTCGTTCGTGTTCATGTCAGTCTCCTACGTTCACGTCATGGCAGTTCCATGACGCGCGCAGCGTAGGTGTCGGCAATTTTCATTTGCCAATGATTATTGCGTTGTCATCCGGTGATTAACCCCGGAGTGTGACGGCGGTCGTGCTATGCCGCCTGCGCGGGCATCTTATCGGTCGACGGATGTTGCCGTTGCGCACGCAATGCGGATCGATGGCGCGTAGCCAGCGTGCGATCTAGTGGAGGTAATCGATGCGGTCGTTCAGTAAAGCCACGATGGTCGGCACGAGTTGCTTGCGGCGCTCGTGATAGTCGCGCAGTGCAGACTTCAAACTGGGGATATCGCGTGTCCGCCAATGCCGGTCCAGCTGCGAAAGCTCTTCGTCGGCGTGCTCGATCAATCCCTTTTTCGCCCGTCGTATCGGTGCCAGTCGGTCGTTGGCTCGTTTCACGGCATGGTGCAGCGACCAGTGAGTTGTCGCGCGGGCGATCGCATCGAACAGCTGCCACGTCAGCTTCACCAGATCGTCGTCGGCGGACGCGATCTCCAGCTTGGCGCTTGGCTGAAATGTCCGCGCCACACCGATATCGCAGGCCATCAACAACAGGCGCTCCATCCAGTCGTAGAGGTCGCGCAGCGCGACTTCGGTGAGCAGCGGTACATGCAATCCGCTGCGTGCGTGATCGGCAATCAGGCCTTCACCGACGAGTCGATACAGCGCGAGCCGAACCGGCGTGGGGCTGGTGTTGAACTCTGCTGCAAGCCCCGACGGATCGATCCGCTGCCCAGGTGTATAGCGTCCCGATTGCAGAGCGCGTCTGACCTCTCCATACACAAATGCGCTCTTGGAATGGATTGCATCCATAGCTGAACTCCCTGTCTGCTGATGATTGCTTCCCTGGGCCGGACAGTACGAAAGATCGTCAGGCAAGGGACCGGGTTTCCGCTGCATGCGGCGTCAGGAAAAAACGCTCGAATAGGGCGACGAAGGGCGGAACCCTGGCATACGTAAAATCTTACGGCGAAAGAATGCACTAAAACTGGTTCGGAGTCACTTTCTCGACGCGATAGCAAAAATCCGCTCTGCCCGGTTTAGAACGCAGGCCCTCGCGATGTCCTCCGATATTGGCCGAGGCGTTAGAGCCCGATCCCCTATGATCTATGTCCATTGGGCTGCTACAGCTGCGGGGTCAGGTCAGGTGGGGGGATATTGACCTGGCCGCACACCCGATCTTCGGAAATCCATGAGCAAGTACATTAGATTATTCACCTGCCGCTGGTTGAACCTGTGCCTGGCACTTTCGCTAGTCACGCCTGCCATCGCTGCCGAAGCGCCAGATGCACGCCTGCAACACGCGCTGGCGCAACTCGCCGACAAGGCGCAACCCGGTGTCCTGGGCATTACCGTTGTGGACCTGGATACGCGTGCGCGTATCCGAATCAACGCCGATCGCGCCTATCCGATGATGAGCGTGTTCAAAGCGCCGGTCGCCGCGGCGGTGCTTGCGCAGGTAGATGCGGGTCGCATTCGTTTGAGTCAGGAAGTAACGATCACCCGCGCACAAGTTGTGGATGGCACCGCCGTACCTTCCATCGGTGCGCATTTCTCGGGTGAGCAGATGCACTTCACTGTCGAGCGATTGCTGGCGGCTGCGGTGAGCGAAAGCGACAACACCGCCGTCGATGCGTTGATCCGATTGCTGGGCGGCCCGCAGGTGGTCACGGACTTCTTGCGCAAGCACGGCATCGAGGGTATGCGCGTGGACCTTGGCGAGGGCGACATCAGCCACATCTTCGACGACACGGCTAACGGACAGACCATCCCGACCAACGAAACCGATGAAGCGGCGCTGGTACGGCGGCGGCGCGGTTATCGCGCCTATCTCAATGACCCGCGCGATCGAACGACGCCGGACGCAGCAGCCGAGCTTCTTGAAAAGCTTTGGACGGGTCGGCTGCTCTCGGCGGATTCGAGCAAGCGGCTGCTCGATCTGATGTATGGCCAGACGAAGCCGGTTCGTTTGCGCGCTGGCCTGCCCGTTGGCGTGCGCTTTGCCGACAAGTGCGGCACTTCCTATTCGCTGGACGGCGAAACGGCCGCTTATAACGATATCGGCATCATCACTTGGCCCAACGGCCACACCGTCATCGTTGCCGCCTTTCTCACTGGATCGAAGGCTGACAAAAACACGCGAGACGCGCTTTTTGCTGAGATTGGCAAAGACGTGAGTGGCATGTCGGGGCCGCCGTAGGAACAAGGGTGTCAGAGACACTACCGACGGTGAGTAAGGGCTTGGATTGACAGCTCCGCGCGCTGCCTGCGGCGAGAATAGGACGTTCCAAACGATGGCAAAAAACTCAGGCTCAGAATGAGATAGCACATGCAACGTTCACTGATTCCCTGACAACCATGACAACGATGACTTCACCCGCCCGCAGAGCTACTAGCGGCTGGTGCACTGGCGGGGGGCGGAGCAGGGGTGGTGGCTTTCTTGTGTGACTTCGCGCGCGGAGGTGAAGCCGCTGCCGCCGCTGCTTTATCTTTTTTCCTCTGGGCCTTGGCGGCCTTGCTGGCCTTTTTGGCCGCCTGCTTATTGGCTTTTTCGGCTTGCTTGGCAGCCTTCTTGGCAGCCTTGTCAGCGTTCCTGGCAGCTTTATCAGTGGCTTTGGATGTCGCACTCGGCGCCGCTGCCGCTGCGGTGGCGGAAGCGGGCTGAACTTCCTGAGCCTGCGCCAGCACCGAGCCGGAGAGAGTCACGCCAGCCGCGAGCAGCACAGCGATTACACGTTTGCGAATCATGATGACGAGGCCTCGGGTTTTTGAGTTGCCGCGGACCCGGCATGCTTTGCACGCACGAGCGATGGCTCATCGAGAATGCATGGATATCGGCATACCGACGCTGAATAGTCATGGGGAAAAGGTGTCCGGGACACTACAGCTCGGGCCAACCGGGTCAGAGCCCGTTTCTGTTGTACTTTGATCTGCATCAAGTAGCTCCGACGTGCGTAACCGCGTACCGGCTCGGCACGACCAACGCTGGTAGACGCGTAACGCGCCTCAGCCACCCCCGGCGGGTAGGCTCCAGATATTCAGCACACCGCTGACAGCGTGAGCGTTGGCGTTGCCTTCGGGCAGGATGATCCGGCCCTGTAGCACGATCGGGCTGTTCCAGTGGCCGGCGCCGCAGGGCAGGGTGGTGAGGCGCCTGCCTGATGCCGCGTCATAGATATTCAGTCCGCCGGCCGGGGCGTAGACGAACAGCAGGCCGCCGGCTTCGAACGGGCTGGTGCCGCCGGTATTGTTCTTCCATTGTTGCTGCAGCTTGCCGTGCTCCAGCGTCCATGCCGCCGTGCCGCCGTTATCGGCGGCGAAGATCCAGGTCTGGTCTTGGTGGCTCCAAGTCGCTGGCTGGGAAAACAGATCGGTCCCGCTGGGGGTGGAGACGATCTGCAGCTCGTGGTCCATGTGCGGCGCAACGCCAGCCATGGCCTTGCGGCTGAGCAGGCGGATTTTGCCATCTTTGCCGCCCTGGGCGATCAGGTCGCCGCCGAGCAGCACCGGTGAGCTGGAGCCCAGGTCGGCGTCATCCGCATTGAGCGCCGCGGTATTGGCCGGGGTGTAGTTGCCCAGCATGGCGGTGGCGTCAGGATTGAGCTCGATCACCGAATCGCCCCAGGCGGTCTTGCCGTCCCACGGTGCGTTGCCGGTGGAGACAAAGATGTTGCCGCTGGCCGGCTCGATCACCGCGCCGGCGCGACCCCATATGGCCGAATCACTCTGCGGGCAGGCCGCCGGTTGGAGCAGGCCGCTGCGATCGCTGCACAGCGAGTTCCATACGTGCAGCAGCTTGCCAGAGGCGCCATCGAGAACGGCGACGTGGCCCTGGTAAGGCGGCTTGTCGCCGATATAACCGGCGGTCACGGCAACCACATGGCCTTGGTAGAACTTCAGCGGCGAGTCCATCTTCTCGCGCTTGGCCAGCAAGGTGATGGCGGTGCGCCAGACGGGATGACCATCGCTGATCGTCAGCTTCTGCACATAACCGTCGGGCGAGGCGGCATAGATGAATTGGCGGTCTGGATCGGCCACCGGCGTGGTGTTGGTGATCTGCCGTGTGCCGGCTACTTGCTGATAACTGGCCGGCGTGTAGGTCCACAACACTGTGCCGTTAACTGCGTCGAGCGCCAGCGTCTTGCCGTAGGTGGTGGTGACGAAGATGGCGTCATGCGCGGCGCCATGGATGCTGACGCCATGCAAGTAGATGGCGCTGGCATCCACCGTGCCATCAATGGTTACCTGCTGCCGCACAAGCTGTCCGAGGTTGGCGGCCGTTATGCCGGTGGGCTCGGGGTTGGCGCTGGTGCTCTGCGCGTTGCCGCCGAACGTGGGCCAGTCCTGCGCAGGAAGATTTTGGGCAGCGGCCGATAGGGTCGCGCAAAGGCCGAGTAGCAGCATCACAAGTTGGTTTTTCATAGTTGAAAGTATGTCCCCAACGTTTGCCGTCGTTGTTGTCGGTTCGTGATGAACAGTCGCGCGTCCCTTGGTGGACATCATCGACGGGTGAAACTAGACCGCAAGACCAAATCCTCGCTCCGCTTCGTTTAGACGAGCGACCGCTTTGAAACATCAGTGATCCGCTTCGGAACATTTGAGCAAAGCGTACGCCGCGTGGCCAATACAGTGTTCCTCCATGCTGCGTCAGGCGAGAGGAAGAACACGTGTCAAAGGTATGCAAGTACATAAGCCGGGCAACGGCGCTTTATGGGCTGCGAAGCTCGCTATTTTTTGCCTCCATCATGGGGCTCTCACAACCCATTCTTGCATTCGACGTTACCCCTATTCCGATGACACCTGCGCAATGGGTGACGAACGGTGATGTGTCGTTTCAACACGATCCGACCAAACAGGATGTCCTTGTGGTCAACAAGGGTTATGCCGAGCTGAAGAACACCAATTTCAGCAATGGCACGATGGAATTCGACACTAAATTTGTAGGAGAGCGAATTACCGGCATCACCTTTCGCCAACATGATGACGTAGCCGATGCTTTGTATTTTCGACCTAGCGCGGACTGTGCTGTCTCGGAGGAATGCATCCAGTACATGCCTACGGCGCATCATGTGTTCGAATGGGATTTGTATGGGCAGTATCAAACGCACGCGCCCATCAACCCCGATGGTTGGAACCACATCAAGCTGGTGCTCTCCGGCGCACGCATGAATGTTTTCATCAACGGTGCGCGTTCGCCAACGCTGGCCATCGGAACCTTGGTCGGCGGGTTCCCCGACGGCACGGTCCGGCTGCATGGGCCGGCGTCCTACGCACACCTAAGCATCGCTCCGCATATCGTCGATGGCTTGTCTGCGGTGGCCTTCAACGACCCCGCGAAGAGTGACCTCCGAGTCGTTAGCCATTGGCTCGCTTCGACGCCGTTCGTGATGCCGAGTCGGATGGATGCCACGCTTCAGGAAAACACCGGCATCGATCCTGTTTATTCGTCGATGCCGAAAGAGACGGCGTTGTGGAAGCCGATTACGCCCGATCCGGGTGGCCTCATCAATTTAACGCGCTGGTACGGCGATGCGCAGACCGGGCAGGCCATCGCCGGCATGTGGTTGAAGACCACGATCAACACTGACCATGATCAGATCAAGCATGTAGATATTGGATGGACCAGAGAAGTCTGGATCTTCGTCAACGGCAAGCTGGCGTTCCAAAGCAAGAATCTCTACGGCGTCAAGGGCGCGAGCAAAACGCCGGGCGGACGCTTGTCCCTGACCAATGGATCGTTCGACCTTCCGCTGCACAAGGGCGCCAATCAAGTGGCCGTGGCTATCGACGATAACTTCGCCGGTGGTCAGCAACATTGGGGATGGGGCCTGGAGATGCGCTTGGCCAATACCGATGGCATTCGTCCGATGGGCGATGCTGGTGCGAACGCAAATGCGGCAAATGCGCTTTGAAACTGATAATGCTTATGATGGGGCCAGCTGGTGTTTATCGTGAGCAAACTGTTCAAACTGGAATAGGGCGGTGATGCAGCTATGGTCGGTGTAGGTGGGACGTCGCCTAGGACGAGGGTGCAGAAAATTGTCTGGTGATGTGTCTTTTCGATTTTCTTTCTGTTTGTCCTCTATGTGCTAACTGAGAATTGGCGGTGAGGTGAAGCTGAGCGGGTCAGCTCACTCTGACCACAGTTTCAGCTAAGCAACGCCGCCTCGCGAAGCCGCCACCAGATACGCCCGGCACATCAGCGGAACCTGCGTACGTAGCATCGCCAGCGCTGCCGGGGATGCATCGTTTTCCAGGCCGGCTCGCACGGTTCCCACCAGCAGGGCGCGCACGGCGAACGTGACGGTGGCGATGTCGGCGAAGCCGGCGTCCGGCGCACTGGCCAGAAGACGCTCGATGGCACGGTCGGTCCGCTGCAGCACATCGCTGATCAGGCTTGCCGTGTCCAGATCCGCGGCGACGGTGTACAGGGCGAGTGAGCCGGGCAGATAACGCAGCTTCGCATCGAGGTATGCGCGGACCAGGCCGTCCGACATATCGCATAAACGCGCACCTTTGTAGCGTGCGCATGCCTCTTCGATGGCGACGACTACCTCGTCCAGATATTGATCCAGCACGGCATACAACAGCGCCTGCTTGTGCGGGAAATATTGATACATCGTGCCAACGGACACGCCGGCGCGTTGCGCCACGCGTGTCGTGGTAAGCCGGGCGATGCCATCGGACAGCAAAACCTGAATCGTCGCCTCGTGAATCGCCGTCACCGTTGCCGTCGAGCGCGTCTGACGTGGCGATTTACGTGGCTTGAGCGCGTCTGTTGGCACGACAGGCATATGCGAATGTAAAAGCCGAAGGATGATTCATATATCACAGTACAGCAACACCTCCACACTCACCATCCGAAGGAATCGCCATGAACACAGCAGATCGCCGTATCGCCCTGGTCACCGGCGCCAACAAGGGCATCGGCCTGGAAGTCGCGCGGCAGCTTGGCAAGGCCGGCCACCGCATACTGCTCGGTGCCCGCGACGAAGCGCGCGGCCGGGAGGCCGAGAAAACCTTGCGGGACGAAGGCATCGACGTGCGCTTCGTCGCCATCGACCTGTCCGATACCGCATCGCTTAGTGCCGCCGCTGCCGATATCGAGGCCAACGAGAGCCGCATCGATATCCTGGTCAACAACGCAGGTGTCGCGATACAGGGCGACGGGCTGCCCGGCAGCACCGACCTCGACGTCGTGCGGCGCACGTTCGAAACGAACTTTTTCGGTACCGTCGCTGTTACCCAGGCACTGTTGCCACTGGTGAAGAAATCTCGCGCCGGCCGCATCGTCAATGTATCCAGTGGCCTCGGCTCGATCGCGCTCAACGCCGACCCGAACTGGGCGTACGCCGCCGTCAAGCTCACTGGCTACAACGCCTCGAAGGCCGCGCTGAACATGTTCACCGTACTGCTCGCTGCCGAGCTCAAGGACACCGGCATCAAGGTGAACGCCGTCAACCCGGGCTACACCGCCACCGACCTCAACGGAAACAGTGGCCACCAGTCGATCGAGGAAGGCGCAGCTGAAACCGTTCGGATGGCCCAGATTTCTGACGATGGCCTGACGGGTGGGTTCACCAGCACGGAGGGCGTTGAACCCTGGTAATCGATGCAAAGGGATCAGAGACACTACCGACGGTAGGTGAAGGCTTGGACCGACCTCCACCCATTTCCCCCCCTGCGCGCGATTGCCTGCGCTTGAACGGAAAGGGAGCCGCAAGCGGCTCCCTTTCAAACAGAATTAAACTGACTCGCTTAAACAGCCAGCGGCATCACTGGTCGACGCCGAAGTCGAACAGTCCGCCGCTGTAGAGGCCGTATTCGCCGGGCTTCAGATCCTTGGTTGGCGTCAGCTTCCACTGGTTGCCGTTGCCCATCGAGACGGCGTCGTAGTCGATCTGGTTGTCCTTGTCCGGAGCGCCTACATTCTTCATGCCGCCCCAGAAGCGGGCATTGCCAATCTTCAGCGAACGATCCTGGTCTCCCTTGTCCACGTCGAGCGACACGATGTAGATGCGACCTTTCGGCTGATCCGTCGAATTGACAATGAACGAGGGTCGCGTGTCGTGCGTGCGCACGCCGGCCGCCATACCCGGATAGTTGTAATGCATCAGCACCGTGACAACGGCGTTCGTCGTGCTCATGGTGCCGGATATGCCACGCAGGTGCACATTGCCGCCATCCTTCGTGACCAGGGTGACATCGGCAGGACTGCCCGGATAATTGGCCGGGCCGGAAGCAGCGGCAGTAGTGGAAGCGCCACCACCGTCGGCACGCTTGAGCATCGCGGAAATGACGTCCTGCGAAACACCGGCGTTCTTCAGCTTGACCAGATCATCGACTTCCAGCTTGAAATTGACCGTGGACGCCCCGTTGATCTTTTCCTTGATGATCTCCGAGCCGAAACCCAGCTTGGCCAACTTGACGACATCCGCATTGGTCATCGCAGCAGTACTCGAAGACTGTGCGTAAGCCGTGGAAGGCGTAAGCAATTGGACTGATACCGCACCCAACACGAGCATCAGTCCGGCAATGGCAATCCTGACGTAACGTGACTTCATTGAGCATCTCTCCTTGGTTGCAATGGGACAATCCACTTAATCGCCCCTTGAGTCTTGGCAGTATATGGCAACCAGCCTCTGTCCAGCCCCTGGGGGCACCTGGAATAACCCGCATTTTCGAGGTTTGACTGATGGCAACGCCGCCACGGCCAAGATCACCGCTGAGAGCATTCGGAACAAAAAAAGGGGTCGAACAAAAAGGGGGCAGGTTCATTAAAAATGATTCTGAGGCACCCGGCGAACAACAGAGCTAACCGGGTAAGAGGCTCTTTTCCACACCTTTTAGCTGCGTGCGCTAATGACCTGCTCCTGATCGTGATCCTGCACCGACGTGCGGACATACTCCCGCGCGTAATGCGTCGGTGGCTGGCCGACGTGGCGGGTGAAGGCGGTGCTGAAGGTGCTGGCCGAGCTGTAGCCGATGCGTTCGGCGATGGCGGCGACGCCGGTTTCGTTTTTTCGCAGCAGATGCTTGGCCAGGGCCATGCGCCAGGCGAGCAGGTAGGCCATCGGAGCGACGCCCACCGTGCGGTTGAAGCGCTCGAAGAACGCCGAGCGCGACAGCGCGGCTTCACTCGCCAGTTGCGCCACGGTCCAGTTGCGATCGGGCTGCGCGTGCATCGCGCGGATCGCGAGCGCGAGACGATCGTCGGCCAGCCCGCGCACGAGGCCCGGCGATGCCGTGGTGCCGGCGTTCGAGCGCAGCGCTTCGATCAGCAGCACTTCCAGCAGCCGTGCCAGCACCACCTCGCGTGCGGGCCGCTGCTCGCGTGACTCCTCGCCGACGAGGGTCATCAGCGTCGCCAGCCGCTGCTCGCCGCGGATATGCACCAGCCGTGGCAGCAGCGCGACGAGCAGGTCGGCATCCGGCGAATCAAAGCTGCAGTGGCCCACCAGCATCCGCAGGTCGGTCGGGCCATCCTGGTCGCCAATGCGGAAAACGCCGTTGCCCTGTGCGACGGGCAGGCTCTTGATGCCCGCCGGTGGCGGTTCCAGGCTGGACATCGCGACGCCCCAGGCGGCAGGCACCAACAGAAAGTCGCCCGACTGCAGCGTCAGCGCTGCTTGCCCGTCGACCTCGACATGGCATGCACCCTCCAGCACCACGCAGTAGAACGGCTGCCCGGCATCCGAGCGGTGGATGTGCCACGGGCCGGCGCCAATCACGACCTTCGAAAACCGGGCGCCCGGCTGCAGCAGCGACACCACCTCGGCGAGTGGATCGATCATGTCCGGACTCCTGACGATGAAACATGGACTCTGGATTGTAGTGAGTACGGTGTTAGCGGCCTATCGTGGCGTTATCCCCCCCATGCACTACCGCAGGAGTTTCTCCATGAATACCGTCCTGATCACTGGCTGCTCGTCCGGCTTCGGCGTCGAGATCGCCCGTTATTTCCTCGACCGCGACTGGCAGGTCATCGCCACCATGCGCACGCCGCGCGAAGACGTGCTGCCCCGCTCCGAGCGCCTGCGTGTGCTTGCCCTCGACATCACCGATCCGGAAAGCATCCGGCAGGTTGTCGAGGCTGCGGGCCCCATCGACGTGCTCGTCAACAATGCCGGCTTCGGTGCGGCGTCGCCGGTCGAGCTGACGCCGATGACGACCGCGCGCGAACTGTTCGAGACCAACACCTTTGGCACCATGGCGATGACACAGGCCTTCGTGCCGCAGTTCCGTCAACGCGGGGCCGGCGTCATCGTGAACGTGACCTCGAGCGTGACCCTGAAAGCGTTACCGCTGGTCGGCGTATACAGCGCCAGCAAGGCGGCGGTGAACGCATTCACCGCGTCGTTGGCGGCAGAGGTCGAGCCTTTCGGCGTGCGCGTACGGCTGGTGCTGCCGGGGCGCTCGCCCGAGACCCGCTTCGGCGACAACGCTCGCGCTCATATGCACGGCATGGAGCATGAGGCCTACGCCGAACTGGTGACCAGCGTGCTCGCCCGCATGCGCGGTGACTCCGGCCCGCTCACGCACTCGTCCGACGTGGCCGAGGCGGTATGGCGCGCCGCAACCGACCCATCGACCCCGCTGCGTATTCCCGCCGGTGAGGATGCCGTGGCCTGGGCCAAGGCCGGCTGAGGCGAGGGCGGCGAGTGGAGCCAGGTCAATTAAAATGAGCGGTCAGCTTGCATGCTTCGGCAGCGTGAAGTTGACCGCTGTTTCTCATCACGATGAAAAAGTTGTCGGGGGCAACTCAGTTGTCGTTACCGTTGAGCATCGAGCCGACGATACCGCCGAGCAGGCCACCGCCCACACCTATCGAGGCCGCCCTGCCAGCGCCGCCAGAGGGCAGATACTCGGCGATCTGGTGGGCGAGGCGAGAGATGGGTAGCGTCTGCAGCCATACGGTGCCGGGGCCGGTGAGCGCCGCCAGAAAGATGCCGTCGCCGCCGAAGATCGCGTTCTTGATGCCGGGCACCGTGGTGATCTGAAAACCTACCGAGGCCTGGAACGCACCGACGTGACCCGGGTGCACCCGCAAGGTTTCACCGGGCGCCAGATTCTTCTGGATGAGTTCGCCGGAGAGTTCCAGCCACGCCGTGCCGTTGCCGCCGATTTTCTGCAACAGGAAACCATCGCCGCCGAAAATGCCGGCGCCCAGCGACTGCTGAAAGCCCACGCCTAGGGTGACTTGCGGCGTGGCGCAGAGAAAACCATGCCGATGCACGAGGTACTCGTTGGAAGGACTCACCGGCACTGGCACGATATGGCCAGGTACCTTGGTGGCAAACGCGACCTCACCAGGCCTCTGCACGGCGCGGTATTCGGTCATGAAGAAACTGCCGCCACCGACGGCACGCTTGAACATGCCCATCAGTCCGCCACCGCCGCCCATCTGGGTGTGCGTGGTCATCTGGATCGACGCGGTCATCCACGACAGCTCGCCGCTCTCGGCGAACACGCTGTCGTTGGGATCAAGCTGCACTTCCAGCACGGGCATCACCGTGCCCTGGATACGGGTCTGCATAAGGCATTCTCCTGATGATTGGTGGTGACCGCTTGCCGCCCGGACACCGAGCGACAAGCGGCAGTTCGGCAATGGCCAGCGGATAGTACGCCGACACAAAAGCAAAACGCGCGGGCAAGATGGCACCCCTTTGAATTAGCATGCGTTCAAATCGAAGGAAGCAGCAATGATCGAAGGCGCATGCCACTGTGGCGCAGTGCGATGGCAGTTCGATGGCGCCACGGGATACAACTGCACTGGTCGTGCAGCAGAAAAGCGTCGGGAATTTTCCGTAATACCCAACCCACCGCATGCGCCATCGGCTGCTACCCTGCGATCATGATCAGAATATGGAACGTCACGACGGCTCGACGTCTCGGCGTCGCCCTTTTTGCTGTCGGCCTGCTGGCCCTCGGCGGATGCGCCACCGCGCCGCCTCGTAACAGCCAGAGCATCTGCCAGGTCTTCGAGCAGTACCCGAGCTGGTATCGCGATGCCCGCGCGGCGCAGAAACGCTGGGGCACCCCGGTCAATGTGTTGATGGCGTTCGTGCAGCGGGAATCCGACTTCCGCGAGAAGGCTCGCCCGGATCGGCCACACTTTCTGTTTATTCCGTTGCCGCGCCGGTCCAGCGCCTATGGCTACGCGCAGGCGCAGGATCCGGTGTGGCAGGAGTATCTAAAGGCGAACGGCCGCTGGTTCAAGAGCCGTAAGGACATGAACAACTCGCTCGATTTTCTTGGCTGGTACACCGACCGCATCCATCGCGAGTTGGGTATCTCCAAGTGGGACCCGAAGCAGTTGTACCTGGCTTACCACGAAGGTATCGGCGGCTACCGTAGCGGCCAGTGGCGACACGATCGCCATCTGTTGCAGACCGCCGATGTCGTCGATAACCTCGCTCGCGAGTACGGCGTACAGCTGCAGCACTGCAGGTAGTGAAAACAGGGGTCAGCCATACGTATTTGAACTGTAGGTCAGTAAGTGCGGCTAGTTGTATCCATTGCCCTCCAGTCCTCGGCATCTTGCATTGACCAAAATGCAGACAAAACCTATTGGGTCTAAACCATATGTCTGAAATGAAACGAACCAGTATCCCGGTCGTTCCATGCATTCTGGTGGCTCTTTCGTTGCTATCGAGTCCGGTACTCGCTCAAAAAGTTTCGGCGATTGGTATCGATCGTTCCGGATTGAGTAGGGAGGACGAAGCCACACGGAAAAAGACACTGGAAGATATTCGTACGCTTCATGCCGCTTGGTTTCGTGACGGACCGACTTCCGGATCGGCGCAGGGCGTTGCCAACTTCGTCGACGAGGTTCGACTGGCAAAACAACAAAATCTGAAAGTGCTGATAAACATCCTTCAGATGGACGAAGACTACGATGACGCACTGCCGATGAATGACCACGGCTGGAGGGCGAAGAAATTAAGCCAGATCGACTTGAAGAAGTTTTCTCAGCGATTCCGTCATCTGCTTGGGGCTTTGAAGGAAGCTAATCTTTCGATCGATGCCGTCGAATTCGGCAATGAAGACGATAGCTACTACTACGACGCGGATGTGCCGAACGGACACAGTGCCAGTCAGACTGAACTTCACACTTGGCTCCACGGATATGGGGAGTTCCTGAAGACCGGTGCAGAGATCCTGCACGAACCCAACGACTATCCGCAGTCGCAGATCATCACGTTTGGTATGGCGCATGGATACACCGCGCCAGGCCATCCATCACACAACCTCTCCAATCCGGCGCAGGTAGTCGCGATGCTGAAGAGTGTCGATGGCTTTAACTATCTCGACAACGCCAGCTATCACGTGACCGCTTACGGGACTCACGTTTATGCATCGCCAGCCAATGCGGGCCAAAGCGCGACCGCCTTATTGCGCCAGGATATTTGGGCATTGGGTCGAAATAAGCCGTTGTGGATTACAGAGTGGGGCTTTACCGACGCTACCAAGTTTCCAAACGCGAAGGGGCAGACGGCCAGTCAGGGAATGAAGGAGATGCTCGATGCGTTCGATGATCTGGGGCAACGGATACCGATCGGACCCATGTTCTTCTACTCGTACAATTCCGGACTTCAGGATGCGGAGGGAAAAGAGAGTGGGTTAGTGGATAAAAAGGGGAGCTTTGTGCCTGCGGCAAGCGTGCTGTCTGCGCGCGCAGCGCAGCCCTTACAACCGCGATAACGGCGTAGCGCTTTTTTGCTGCTGCACTTCCTGCGGGTTCTGCACGGGAGTCGGTGCCTGCGCATGCGCGTGCTGCTTCTGCGTCGCCTGTTCCATCGCCGCACTGCTTTGTGCGATGGACGTTTGAACCGCCTGCGCTGTCTCCACCGGTTGTGCGATGTGTTTAGTGGTCGATCGCAGATCGCCTTGCACGGCAAAGGCCTTGCTGCCGTCGTCGCTCATTACGACGTGATCGATCTGTTTCAAGCCACTGCTGCGCGCCGCTACGGCGACGGCGGCGGATAGGTTGTCGCTGCGTTGGTCCGGAATGCGGCCGATCTGTGCGTCGACTTTGTGCACGGCGCCCCGCGCCTGCTGATAGAGCAGGTGATCGGGATGCGCCGGATCGTCAAGGCGCACCGGCGCGGCAATAGGCGAACTGGTGGTGGCATGCGCTGCTTGTGCTTGCCGCGTGGCGTTGAGTTCGTCGCGCACGTTGCCGTTGGCGGCATTCGTGCCATAGAGCATGCCGGGCGTGTTCCACTGCCCATCAGCCGCCCGCGTGTAGGTATGGCCGTCCGAAGCCTGCACGATGTTGTCGGGTGCCTTCAATGCATGGGTCACCGCCTCGGGCATGGCGCCGTACTGGTGCCAGCCGTACTGCGTATAAGCGGCCTGATAGCGTTGGGCCATGCCCTGTGGTGAGGCCGCGACATTCTCGGCAATGGTTTGCCGTGCCGCCTGATTGAGTTGTGTGGCACGTGCGGGGTTGGCGGTCTCCTGGCGCGTGCTGGCCATGCCGTGTTCGAGTATTTGGTCGGTGACCTCGCGCGACCATGTATGCGTCTGCGCATCACGTGTCCAGGGGGCATCCCTCATGCTCGGTGTGTCACCCGCAGCAGACGCTTGCGTATAGGGATTTTTCGGCGTGCCAGGGTTCGCCAAGGCCAGTTGCACCGCGGTGCTCGACGCCTGGAAATTCAGCTGATTGGAAAGTGTCGCATCGGCGGTCAGGGTGTGGTGTTCGTCCCGGCGCGTCCAGCCATGAGTAGGCTGTTGCGGATCAAAGCGCCAGCTGTTTCCTTGGCTATCGGATTGGTTGTAGATGCGGTGGTGATCGATGGCATCGGCGATTTTATTGCCGCCGATCGCGCCCGCGATGCCACCGATGGCACCGGTAGCAAGCAGGCCGGGGCCAGACTCCACGCCAAGTGCTGCACCTGCAGTGGCGCCCAGCTCCGCGCCGGCCAGCATGCCTAGATTGCGGCCGCCAAAATGCAGGATTTCGGATTGACCGCCGATGCGGTTACCCGCGTGGAGAAGGTCGGCGGTGCGTTGTCCGGTGGTGGCGGCGTCGTAGGCAATGGCCGCGGCGCCTAATGCACCTAACCCTTTGCTGGCCGCGTCGGCTGACAGGCCGGTGCCGACGCTGCGCTCGGTTTGCACAGCGAGGCTGTTGTCCAGGCTCTTCAGGTAGGTGGGTTCGGTATACAGGCCGCGATGCGGCACCAGATATTGTTCGGCGCCACCGGGCTTGGTTACCAGGCCACCCAGCTCGGAGGTCGGGGCGACATGATTGACGAAAACTTCGGTAGGGGCCTTGGGCTGAATTTGATAGACGTCGTAGCGCGTTGCTTCGCTCTGGATCGGCAGGCCGAAACGGTCCGAGAGGTTGTGACCCTGGTGCAGCGCGTCTTCGAACGCGGACTGCTTGGCGAAAAACGGCGAATACGGCGAGACCTTGCTGCCGGTCGGCACGATCTTCACCAGCGGATCGCTGTTTAGCTCCATGCGGGGAAGTTCGCGGCCGGAGATGATTTGATCCATGGCTCGGTCGGCTATTTTCGATGCCGAACTGCTCGGATCAGCTTGCACAAGCCGCTGCAAATATAAGTTGCCCTCCGGCGTCTTCAAATAACTCTTTGCCGCTTGCTCACTCACCCCATGAGTAACGAAAGTTTCGCTTCGGCTGATTTCGGCGGCATGTTGCTGCTTTAGTTCCTCGGGAGTCAGGCCTTGATCAGTCACGGGCTTTCGCTCCATCGATCATGGCCTGAACGCTCGCAATGATCTCGTTCTCTTCCTCGTCACGCCCCCCTCGCATTTCGGCCGAGAATTCGGAATAGGCCTCGTCTACGTCTGGGTCTCTATAAGGTGTGTAAACGCCATCGCCGAAGTTATAGGCGCCTGGAATATCTCGTCGTCCCACAGGTTCCAGCACTCTCCCTGCCTTTGCCGCTTCGATAAGCGGTAACAAAGCGCGCAACAGGCTCTGCACATCCTCACTATCGGGATATTGCTTGAGCACCCACTCCAAATGCTCGGCACTCGCTTTGAGCTTTACGGTATCAATGGACTGCGTCATAGCTTGGTTTCCTGAGTGAACGGAATCGACGGGTGAATAGCCTCAGTCGTCGTAAGTCGCGCCGTAATTTTCCGCAGGACTTCAAGGGATTGATCGGTTGGCAATGGGCGCATTGGCGCAGATCTATCGGCCAACTCGACGAAGTCAGTCAAGCCCGTGGAGGAATCACTCGGGGCAAAGGCAAAGCTCATGAACCAGCCCTCCGTGCGGTCAAAGCGAAATTTAACTTAGCACCGGCTATATCGATCGCGCAAACTGAAACAAAGATGTCAGAGATATTTTTAAGCAGCCCACGCGCAATGTATGGGCTGCTTCGTACCCTTGGCGCAAGACTGGCTAAGCCGCCGCGTCCCGCATCACGTGCAGCACCCGGTTGGCGATCAGATCGCGGACATCCTCGCCGTACTTGCGCATATGGTCGGTTGCGCTATGCGCGTCGAGCGCCTTTACGCTCGCCCATTTCTCGATAACGATAAATGTGTCGGATCCTGCCGGCTCGCGTGCGTCATCGAGGCCGGCGTCGTTGTCGATAATGGGGCGGTATTCGATGCAACCATCCTCCGTGTGCACGATCCGCATCACGGCGAGAAAGCGCTCAAGCAGTTCGGCACGTCGGCCGGGCTTGGCGGTCAGTATGGCGACAACATGGATCATCTCGGGTCACTCCTTTGTGGGTGCTCCAAGCTAGCAAAATCGTCATTGAAATAGGGTGAGTTTATTGGCAGGCTTCATGCCGGCCATGTTTGAGCTTTTGGTTCACGCGTGACGCTCGAGAGGTTGCTAAGGCGGAACCGGGATCACTCATTCCGATGGAGCAAGTGATTCTGATTCCGGGTTTTTACGTTGAGCGCCAGAAGTTGGCTCTGAAGATCGTCACGCGTGCACTGGTTCAGTTGAAGGTGCCGCGATACGCCGGCGCAGCGTCGGCGCGAGTGTTGAGCTCGAACATCACGCCGCCGGGCGCGCGGCAGAAGAAGCGCGAGCCGCGCTCGTGGTCGATGACGCCAGTCTCCATGATCACGCCATCCGCCACCATTTGTGCGTGGAGTGACTCGACCTCGGTGCGCGATGGCAGCTCGAAGCCGACGTGGAAGGTACTCGGCCAATGCGGTATGTCGGCGTCAATATCTTCGATGACGACGTCGAAGCCGGGACGCTTCAGGATCCAGTGCCCCGCAGCTGGCGCGATGGTGAACCCGAGGTAGGTTTCGAAGAACGCCGCCGTGCTGGCCGGATCGTCGGAGGGAAAGCTGAGATGGTTGAGTTTCATGGGGAAAAGCGCGTTGGACATGGGATTTCCAGAAGTGGGCGGATCGAGCGATTCGCGGGACTTCATGATGTCGGCAGCTCTTGCGTCAGCCAACTCGCATGCGCTGCTTTACGCCTTAGCCTGCGCCGTATCAGTCGCTTCGACCGCACGGCTTTGCAGCCAATAACCGCTTTGCTCACATTTCAGGGTCTAGTTGACGCGCCGAGGTAGCCCAAAAGCGCGCCCAGCACACGTCGTTCAAGTTGCTCTGCATTGGATTCACCACGCACGCCAGCGGCATCCACCAGCATGCGCACCAACGAGGCGAGGTCATCGGTGGCGATCTCAGGGTTTGGTTGCGGCGGCAGATCCGATCGGTCGAGTATGGTGCGCAGCAGGCCGCGGTAGTTGCTTGCGTTCTCGACTTCTTGCTGTGCTTCCGGCCGCGTTTCCTCGACATCGAGCAGCCGTGCCAGCTCCGGACGACCGAGCTGGTGACGGACGGCAGCAGCTACCAGATGCGCCAACGCGGCGTGACCGTCGGGCGCGGCCAGCGCGGCCAGCGCATCTTCGCCGAGGCGCTCCTTTTCGCGTCGCATCAGTGCGATCAACAGCGCGTCCTTCCCGGGAAAATACTGGTAAAGCGAACCGATGCTCACCCCGGCCCGCTCGGCCACGAGGTTGGTGTTGAAAGCACCAATCCCTTGTCCCTCGAGGATCTGCGCCGCCGCCTCCAGAATCCAGGCATAGGTTTCGACTGCGCGCGGTTGCACGGGTTTCTTGCGAGGGCGCAGCGATGGTAGTGGACGACGCATGGTGTGCTGGATTCTAGGGAAAAATGGCACCAGATTCATTGCCTCGCAATTTCCGTTGACCTATCCGAGGTGACCGTCGCATGTGCTTTTTGACGTGGTCCTCTTGGCAACCGGACTCCTGCAGTCCTTGCAGACCAGTGCTAAGGTGCCTCGCTTTCCTTGATACAACGACAAAGCGAGCGACATGATGACTAACGATGCACCGTATCCCATCGGTACACCCGGACATCCCTGGGGCGATGCGGAAGTGGCGACCTGGTTGTCCCGGCAAACCGTGCAGCGCAGCTATGCAGCGGACGTGCTGAGCGTGATCGAAACCTTTCGCTCGCGCTTCGACGTGTCGGAGTACGGACGCTTGGAATACACGCCCGACAGTTATGCGCTGTTCGCGATCAAGAGTCGCGACTGGCGCGACGAGCTTCCCATCGTGTTGGTGACGGGCGGTGTGCATGGTTATGAAACCAGTGGCGTGCACGGCGCGCTGCAGTTCATCGATCAGCAGATGTCGCGCTATGCCGGTCGCGTGAATATCATCGTCGCGCCGTGCGTCAGCCCATGGGCCTACGAGCGCATTCACCGCTGGAACGCGAAGGCGCTCGATCCGAACCGCTCGTTTCGCGATGACAGTCCGGCGCAGGAATCGGCAGCATTGATGCACCTGGTCGCGCCGATCCGCGATCGCGTATTGATGCATATCGACCTGCATGAAACCACCGATACCGACGAGTCCGAGTTCCGCCCGGCACTGGCCGCGCGCGATGGCATCGCGTACGAGCCGGACGAAATCCCCGACGGCTTTTATCTGGTCGACGATAGCGAGAATCCGCAGCCCGAATTCCAGCAGGCGGTGATCGCTGAGGTGGCCAAAGTCACCCACATTGCCCCGGCCGATAGCCGCGGCGAGATCATCGGCTCACCCACGGTCGCACCCGGTGTTATCGAGTACGCGCTCAAGCAGCTCGGTCTCTGCGCCAGCATCACCCATGCCCGCTACACCACCACCACCGAGGTCTACCCCGACAGCCCTCGCGCCACGCCCGAGCAATGTAATGCGGCGCAGGTGGCGGCGGTGTGTGCAGCGATTGATTTTGCGCTGGCGAAGGGTGCGGGGGCTTCAGTCCAATAGGTATATCCGGATCATCTGAAAATCAAAAAAAGCCTCTCGGTCACCCAGAGGCTTTTTTGATTGATGAATCCATCAACCTAACGTGTGAGCGGTTTGTCGCGGCGTTTCGGTAAAGTCAGTGCGCTGCTTCTATCCACATGACTAGCGCCGTAAGCTGGATGGAGACTGGAAGCGCATTGGCCAAGCATATATCGTCCTGAATTTCGCACTCGTTGGCACTACGTCCGTTTGCTACACATTCTCGGTAGGCCTGCGCACAGTTTCGTTGGCATAGCGACAATATCCGCGCTGTAGCAACGTTGCTCGAGCCCGTCATGACACGTAACGCTATTGCCGAAACAATAAGTGACTGCGCATATGAATTCCCTTGCATATAGCCATGTCGACGACGATTTGAGAGGCTCCATCCCATTTTTGGCAGTCGCCCACTCAGTGCCGATGTTCGTGCAGTTGCATGGGGATGTCGTCGCGATCGAGGCCGCCTTCTTCAAGCCAGTGGTGGGTATTTTCCCTGGAACGGGAGATGAGGTTTGCCGCAGCGGAATAGTCA
>Ga0302314_10004510_pt1 | contig 25591 bp, 22 predicted proteins | sample III_Palsa_N2_3_FD_200533 | JGI IMG/M metagenome (GOLD analysis project Ga0302314, IMG submission 200533) | Peat permafrost microbial communities from Stordalen Mire near Abisko, Sweden - III_Palsa_N2_3 | ecosystem: Environmental > Terrestrial > Soil > Palsa > Peat permafrost | place: Sweden... | reverse complement strand
TGCCGACGGATCGCGCATAAAGTTCGGCGACTGAAACGAACTCATCCGAGCGCCGCAGCCGGTCCGAAAGCTGGTTGACGGTCAGCGGGCGTGGTCCAGTGCGCCCGTCGCGTCGCGTGTACCAGAGGTCCTCGTCCTCAGCGCGGTCGAGTAGCCAACCGCGCAGTGCCTCGGCCTCGCGCTTTTCCCACGCCTCGAGCAACCAACGGCGCTTGTACTCGGGCCGCTCGATGAGGTTGATGTTCGGATTGTCCGCGATGAGGTCGATCCGGGCTTGGACGAGGGCGCGATACCAGTCAGGCCAGTGCGAGGGGATCTCCACGGTACGTGTCGAACCGTGCCGCGCGAACCACCGGGTGTCGGCCTCACTAGTGGCGAGCACGATTTCGAAAGCGCGCTCACCGAGGCGAAGCCCAGGCACTGCGGTGAGATCAGGCGCGGCGACGGTGGTGAGCTGCTTCGGCGTGAGCAAGTCATACAAACCATATGTAAACCAGTCGAGCTCTTCCTGCAGCGCGATCATCCGAGCGCGAAGAGCATCGTGAGTCGCCCGGGCATGATCGAGGGCATCTCTTGTGGGCACACCCTCTGCACAGACGGACGTAGCTTCGACAGCGGCGGCTTGGAGCGCGAGCTCATCGAGGGCCCTGCCGTAGCTTAAGGGTAGGCGCTTCGGGAGGGGGAAACTCTGAAGTTTGGTAGCCGTGAACTCGTAACGCTCTTCCCATTCTTCGTCTTGGACGCCCCGCCCTAGACCACTGCCAGCCTTTGGCTGGCTCACCTGCTTCAGCCAGAAGCATGCGGTCGACGAGTTCAAAACGGCAAGTAACTCCAAGTGCCTGTCTTCCGACGCGCCGAGCGGGAGCTTGATCACCGGCGCAGTGCGATTAAAGAGACGCCCATCCCTGTCGAAAGCGAAGTCATTATGGGTATCTACGAAGGCAAAACAGATACCAAGTTTTGCCTCCAGCTTCCGACCGTAGTGCTCAAGATGGCAGTACCACGGGAGGTCGTTTTCCTCGACGGTCTTACCGAAGATGACTCGGTCTCGCAGCACTGTGCGCGCCGGCCAAAGACTGCATGCGACGAGGTGAGACTCTTCCGGCCTGGGCTCGTTGGCCATCGCTGAGCCGTGAGGGTTTCTAATGACGATCGTTGAGTTGACGGCATAGTCGCGCACCGCGCTGCCGATTACCAAATCGCGCGCGAACTCTGCATCCCCCAGGCGGGAGGCAGTGCGCCAATCCGGAAGAAAGTACACGTCGTCGGCGCCGCTTGCGGTAGTCCGGCCGATACTCGAGGCCACGCGTTTGAGCGTCGAGCGTCCTTGGACAATGAGCTCCTCAAGTTCGCCTGCCCCACCGCCTCCAACGGACCACGGAAATGTTGCGAACTTCTGTCGCGGCGAATCCTCTACGGTGACGTAGTCCGAAGCGCTGCCCGCCTTGGTTACCTGCTGCACAATGGCGTTCCACACCAGCCCGTTCTGAGGGTCACCGGGCTGCCCGGGTTCACTGCGGACGCCGAGTACAGCGCGGATTGGCTGGTTCTTGTCTGGGTACTGATTTCTCCCAACGAGGATTACGGTCGGCGTGCCATGGCCCGGAATGTAAGCCCCTGACGTGTCGATGACCCTGGAGAGCGCAATCAGTTTTGCAAAGTGCTCCTGGACTAGGATCTTGCCGAATTCGCGCTTCATGAACGAGTTCGCGGTAATCTGGCCGACATGGCCAGATGGATGTGTACGATCACCACGCACGGCTAGCTGGAACAGGCGCACGGCGAACGGGACTGCCAGCGAGTACTGCCTGTAGCAGACTTTCCCGTAGGTCTCGCGATAACGCTCGTTCTCGATCTTGTCCCGCACGGTGATGTACGGCGGATTCGCCACCACGGCGTGGTAGGAGCCCCGTTCGAGTAAGCGATGCCGTTCGATGTAGAACTGGGTGTCCTCGACCCAGAATTCGAACTCGTTCGTTTCGTCGAGGAGGCTGCCTTGCTTTCCCGCGCTGTCGCCTCCTGCCAGCAGCGAGTCGCCGACGGCGATGACGGGCCGGAATCCGTGGTCCTCGGACAGCTTCTTCGCCCCTGCCGCGTCGAGGGCCGCCAAGTGCAGGCGGAATCGGGCGATTGCCGCGGCGTGCGGGTTGCGGTCGCAGCCGTGCACGCTGTAGAACGCACGTCGTACGAGTTCGACGCGGCTTGTACCCGGTTCGAGTTCCTCCCAGTGGCCGAGCAGCCGGTGGAAGAGCCCGAGGAGGAAGTGGCCCGAGCCGCAGGCCGGGTCGATCGCACGGAAGCGGTGCAGCGGGAAGTCCTCTAACGCGGGCTCTAGCGTCAGGTCGAGTATGAACTCTTCGACGAATTCAGGTGTCTGCCGCAGCGCATACTTCTTTTGTGCGTACTCGGACATGTACTCGTAGAGGTCGCCGAGGAAGCGCGTGTCCAGGCGGCCGTTCTCGTCACGGCCGTCGAAGCGGTGCACGATCTCGCCGTCTGGGCCGCGCCGGCGCCAGAAGCGGATCAGCGCGTCCGCCGCCTCGTAGCTCGGTGTGATCGACCAGATCGGGCTGTGGTTCTCGTCGAAGATCGCCCTGGTGGCGTCTGACTGGTCCTTGAAGTACGTGAGTGCCGCGATCAGGAAGTCGCGGTTGTTGTTGTGGGGGTTGGCCTGGACGTAGCTTTCGTGTGTCTGTTCCGCTCGCGCGAACCGCTCGCCAGGGCCGGCGAGGTAGACATCGTCGACCAGGTCGTTGTCCTCAGCGAATCGTACGAAGACACTGCCAAGAACCCAGGCGGCAGCAACTTGCGCGATCCGTTCGGCGAGCCAGTCCGTGTAGGCGTCATCGACCCGTCGCCTGGCCACGGCCTCTGCGTGCTCGGCAGCCAACTGGGCGGCGAAAGGCTCCCGCTCGTCCGTCGCACGGCGCTCCAAGTCCGTCTCGAGCAACCTGACCTGCTGCTGGAGATCCCGAAGAAGCTCAGCCGTGCGAGCTTTCGCGTCCGAGACCCGTCCATGCCCGCTCGTCACCGCAACACGCCTTCCGCCTGTCGTCACTCGTCCGCGCCGCTCGTGGACGGCCCCTCATTGTCTCCTGCCTGCGGCCCGCCTACTCCGCGCAGTACCTCGGCGGCGGCCCTGCCGAGCACGATCCATTCCCCGTCCGGGATGATCGTCTCCACCGTCCTGCCATCAAGCTGAGGGGTCCGCGCGGCGTTCTCCGCGGCGCACAGCAGCCACAGACCGTGGGGCGAGGTGCCCGCGCGCCGCGCGGCCTGCTGAAACTCCGTCAGGATGTCTCGGCCGCCAAGATCCCAGTACCGTGCCAGCAGCCCCGCATTGTGCAGGAACAACGTCGTCTGCGCCGCGGGGTCGCCAGCCTCGTCGCGCCAATCCGCGCGCAAACGCGAGAAGACCTCGGCCACGTAGCCGGAGTAGGCGCTCGGTGCCTGTGCGCGAGCCAGAGCATCGCTGCTCACCCGCAGCCTCCCGTCAACGCGCAGCACCTTGGCCCAGTCCTGGCCCTTTTCTTCGGCGAGCGCGCGGAACGTAGCCAGAAAAGAGGCGTTGACATCAATAGGGCGCACCGGGTGTCTGGCCGCGACCCCGGCAGCTATTCCGGGCATCTGCCCGGCGTGCACGGTCAGCGCACGGAATCCGCCGAACTCCAGGGATTCGGCCAATCGCTGCAGTGCAGCGTGTCTGGCGGTGGCTGGCGTGCCGGTGAGGTTGGTCGAGGTGCGCCCGGGCGTGGCGGTGGCGGCGAGCGCTGAGCGCTGCGGACCCCGGAAGACGCGCGCGGGCACGTCGTAGTGCAGGGGGTAGCCCGCGTCCTTGAGCGCCAGTTCGAGCTGGGTATAGGTGACGTCGCCGAAGTCGAGTTCCGGGAACCGGACGCGGATGCGGGCAAGAAGGTCGTTCACCGTCACCCCGGGCGCGTGCCCCACCCCGACGGCAGCCTGGGAAAGGCGCAGCGCGCGGGCCAGAGGCAACTGGCGTGGGTAGAGGTCCCCGCGGGGCGAGGCATGGGCATAGCGCGATGCCGCGGCGGCGAGGGCGACCAGGCGTCCTTCGCTGAGCGGCGCGAGATATTCGGCGACCGAGACGGCGCGCAATAGCGTTCGTACCGCGGCCACGCTCGGGAGCGGTTCGTTGCCTACGGCCTGGTCAGCGCACCGTCCCAGCTCGTGGGCATAGCCCACGAGATCCGCCATCACCGGTTGGGGCGTTGAGGATCCTGTCGAGGCCTCGATGGCGACGTACACCATCTCGTCGCGCCGGGTCTCGCCGAATCGCGAGTCCTCCCGGTCGTTCTCCACCCACAGCCCAGCTCTGACCACGGCGGAGGCGTAGCACAACGCCAGTTCCCGGTCGGAGGTACCCGCTCCGGCCTGGGCACGCAGCTCCGCGGTGAGCTCGGCGGCGGTCATCACGCGGCCGGCGCGAAGCAGCAGGTCGTGGATGTCGCCCCGGACTAGATCCATCCAGGGTAGGGCGCGCCACTTGCGGACCGCGTGCGGAAGCGCGGCGTTGACCGCGGTCTCGTCGGCCTGCCCGGCAGCCCGGGCCGCTTCGCGGTTGGTCGGCCACCGGGCCAGCAGCGCGGTCGCCCCCGGCTCGGTGCCGGGGTCGGGCAGGCCGAGGAAGGCGCGCATCACCGGGGTGTGCCTGGATCCGCCGAGAGCGTCGATGAGGTCGCGCGCCATCACGTCGACCGGCTTTCGCTCCGTGGCCGTGCCGGACGGTACCCCTGTGTCGTCCGTTTCCGGAGATTGAGTGTCGGGAACCTCCGTGCGCGCGGGTACGGCACCGCGCAACCGCGATGCCCATTCCCGGTAGCGCTTGTTGAGTTCGCGCTTGGCGAGCGTGCCTGCGCCGCGACCTGTATTGATCAGGTGCTGCGGCACACCGAGCAGGCCGCCCACGGTCGATGCGCCCAGCGATTGGGCCACGTCCAGTGCCGCGGGGCTCAGACCTGCCACGTCCAAGGCCGTGTCGAGATCGGCGACGGCTGCGGCGGCATCGCGCTGCGCCGCGACCTCCTGCGCCGAGCCACTCGGGCGTTCCTGGCCGGAGGCCACCTGCGGGGTCGTGCGCTCGGCCTCGGTGAAAACCCGGCGCCACGCCCGGTACATCTCCCCGCAGCTGTCGAATCGCTGGTCCGCGTCGCGGTGAAGCGCCCTTCGGAAGAAGTCGGTCAGCCCGTCCCGCAGCGGCTCGAGGAACTGCTCGGAGGAGATCGTGGGGTACTCGTCCGGCAGGGACTTGGGGTTGACCGCGCCGTTGCCCCAGATGGGCCGCTCGCCCGAGGCCATCTGGTGCAGCGTGACTGCCGCGGCGTACCTTTCGGCGTGCGCGTCGAACCGGGTCCGCCCACTGCGCTGGTTCAGGAAGGGATCCAGGTAGCCGGTCGTGCCCGAGGTCAGGTCTGTGGCGGGCCTGTTGGACAGGGAGAAGTCGAACAGCAGCAGTTCCCGCTCATCGTTTCGCGGGATTTTGAACACGCCCAGGTTGTCCGGCTTGATATCGCGGTGCACCACCTCGTCGCGTTCAAGCACTCCGAGGGCGTGGAAGAGGTTGTCGGCGAAGTTCTGCAGCCGCACGTACGGCAGGCGGCCGTTCTCGCGCAGCTCGCGTCCCAAGGTGCGGTCGCCGGCGTACTGCATCAGCAGTACGGTGCGTCGTTCCTGGAGCTCGAACGGCCCCTTGACCAGCCGGACGATCTGTCCTCCGCCGACCTTGCGCAGCGCGTCCGCCTCGGCGCGCAGCCGGTCGGTCGCATCCGTCTGGTTCAGCGCCACCTTCAGCACGTGCGTGGAGACCTGAACCTCGCCTTCATCGTCCTCGCTCAGCTGCTCGACGAGCAGGACCTTCCCGGTACCTCCGGTGCCCAGCTCCTGTTTGACGAGCAACGCCTCGTCCAGCCAGTCTCCCGGGCGCGCCTCGAGCGGGTCGACATAGTGCACCGGGGCCTGCGCGGCCACCGCCTCCTCGCCGGCACCGCGCTCGATCTCCGAGAGTCGGTCGAGGAACTCGTCCACCGACTCGAGACGGTCATCCGCGCTGAACCGCGTCGAGTCGTAGATCAGCTGATCCGCATCCTGGCCCAGCCCGTCGACGAGGGCGGCCGGGTGCAACCCTTGCTCCTGCTCCAGGCGCGCCAGCAGTTCGCCTTCGCTGCGCGCCGGCGGCTGGCCGGTCAGGATCAGGTATCCGACCGCACCGAGCCCGTAGACGTCGAGAGCCGCCGGATCGGGGTACTCGGCGGCGAATTCCGGCGCCAGGAACATCCCGGCGCCCTCGGCGAGATGGCGGCCTGTGACAGCGTCGCGTCCGAGCGACTTGATCCTCGACATGGCTGTGGAGGAGAAGTCGCGGGCTGCGGTTTGCCAGTCGATCACCCGCAGGACCGGGTGGGCGCCCTCGCGCCCGGCTGAGACGTAGATGGACCGGGCCGCGAGGGTCCGGTGATATAGCGAGCGGCGGTGAGCGTAGCGCAGGGCTTCGGCAAGTTGGCGCACCAGGCCGAGGCGGGTTTCGAAGTCGAGCTGTTCCGCAAAGATGGTGAGGTATCGGTCCAGGCGCAGGTCCTCGGCCGAGTGCCGGAACAAGATGGCCGGCCCGGCCTTGTGCGTTGACCAGTACCAGGCTTCCGCGATGCCGCGGTGCCGCAGACCCTGCAGCACGTTGTATTCACGCTCGGCAGCCCGGACGATGGCCGTGCGGGTCTGCTCGCTGGCGTCTTCTTCCGCCAGGTAGATCCGTACGCGGCCTTGCTCGTCGGCAAGGCCCGTGCGCCGGGCGAGCCGGTCTTCCCAGGTCGGGCCCTGGTCGAGCGGTTTGGGCTCCAGCAGCCAGTCGTCGCCGAACTTCAGGTGCGCTCGTGCCGCCGCGACGCCGATTTGGTCCAGAAGCTTCGGCAGTTCGTCGGTGAAGCTCGCCGAGATGCGGCTCCTGCCCGATTGAGGTGCGCGTCCGAGGAGATCGGTCCAGATCTTCGGCAGGCCGGTGCTCCGGTCGTCGCGGCCGTAGACCTTGATGCGTTCGCCCTCGTCCAGGTGCGATTCGAGGTCGGGCGCGGAGAGGAAGATGGCGGGTTCGATCCAGGGAATCTGGATGTTCAGGCGCAGCGCTTTCGCGGCACGCTTGAGCCGGTCACGCAGTTCTTTGCACTTCAGGTCGGTGGTGTGAAGAGGGTTGGGCAGGTGGAGGGTGTGGCCGCGTCCGTCAGATCCGGTGAAGCGGAACGTCCAGTCCGCGCCCCGGTTGGTAACGCGGCCGGGGTGGCCTTTGAGCTCGACCAGGTAGAGCCCGCCTGGCGTGGCGATGAATAGGTCGCACTCGTTGATCCGCCCGCTTAGCGCGGTGAAGCTGAACAGGGCCACAGCCCGGTAGGGCGGGGCGTCGGGCATGAGCGAACGGATGTGCGAGAGGCCCTCCTGCTCCCAGGCGTACGAGCTTTGGGCCAGCTGCGTCCACCGAAGCGCCAGCCGATCCGGGCCCTGCGTCACGAGGCGCCCTCCCCTTCATCCGTTCGGCACCTTGACCCGCGCCAAGGTGCAGCACCGTCGCGGTCGGTACCGACACGGTGACATCCCATCTTGCCAGCTCCGCGCAGCGGCGTGCCACCAACTAGATCGGCCCGGCACCCGCTGGCTGAAAGCCTTGGTTCTATGAGCATCGGCTGCCATGGGAGGAGGTCGCACTGCCGCGTGGCAGCACGTCGTACCCACTTCGGATTGCATCCACGGTCAGAGCCAGCCGAAGCGGCCCACCGGCGTCCGCGAAGGAGGTCCATTCGCTACCGGCCGCTGGTCGGCAGATGAAAGTACAGGCGGTCGCCGTCTGCCTTGACCAGTCGAGCGCCCGATGCCTCCACGACGCGCCGGCTGGCCAGGTTGCCGAGCCGGACTGTGGCGACCGCCGGGTCGATCCCCAGCCCAGCAATGATCGGAAGGGCCGCGGCGAGCATCGCGGCGGCATGGCCCCTGCCGCGCGCTCGGGGCCGGATGTCGTAGCCGATGTGTCCTGAACGCGCGGCTGGTCCGGCCAGGGCGTGCCAGATGGAGAGTCGGCCCAGGTATTCGGAGCCGTCGATCCACCACAGCAAGGTCATTTCGGGCCAGTCCGGGGCCGGAGCGTTTCGTGGGTCGCGGTACAGCTGCTCAACGTAGGTGTGGAAGTCGGCGGGGTCGCTCACTTCCAGATCGTCGAAGTCGGGATAGCCGCCTTCGGCCTGGTATTCGGCGATGGCGGCGAGATAGGAGGCATGGACGCCGACAGGCGGTCTCACGAGGCTAGCTACCACGGTGGACCTCGATCCCAGAGCCGTGGTCGGCTCGCCTTTTCCTCGCGTCGTCGGGCGAACCGAGTCGGCCATAAGCGCTTGTGAGCGCCATGTCCGGATGGCCGTCGCTGAGGGGCTCGTGCTTCGACATGCCGGTGAGGTCTTCGATGATGAGCCTGTAGGTGGTTGTGGCCGCCTGCAGCTCTGTTGGGGTGAGTGAGAGGCTGCGCCTGCCGGTTCGCGTCGCGCCCTCACCCAACACAGTCGCCTTCGAGGTTCCGCGTTGCGGCTCGTGCGCCTTCACGGCGATCCGGCCGAGTCTCTCTGGGGCAAACGGCATGCAGCGATTGTAGTGTCCTGAGTTACCCGTCTGTCGCCACCTTTTCATGCGAGCGTCCCGGCGTACTCTGCGGAAGGACATCAGTGCCGAATATTCCACTGCGGCGTGGCTGTGAGTAGCGAAACGGCGACGCCATCGGCCGTATGGATCCGCACCGAGATGTCTCAACGGCTCATGTCGATCGCCGCATTCGCGGCCGACGTGCCTGCGGGCGGAACGGCGCCTCACCACATCGGGCGCTGTTAGGCAAGCGCGTTGCGATCGGTGACCACGATGCGGACGGCGACGAGCTGCCCGGACCCCGAGAGCCTGTCCCGCCGCGCTTGGTCGACGGGCTCCGGCTCGTGCGAGTGATTCTCGCAGGAAACCAGCACACGCCTCGGCGCCACTCGGCATCATGGGGCCATGACGCGCTACGCCTTCGACCATCTCGACCACAAGCTCATCGCCGCCTGGGGCACGGGGCAAGGCGATCGCGCATCGACGGTGACGGTGCTCGACGAAGTGACCGGTGCCGCGCACGGCCTGGCCCTCGCCTATGCGATGACCATCCTGGCGAACGAACTCTGGCGCGCCTACACCGAACCGGCCGCCGACCTCGGGGACGAGACCAACGTCAACAGCCCCGCCTGGCGCCGCGCGCGAACGCGCGAATCGTTCGCCGCGGTCCCGGATGCGCTCGTGAACCCGAACCTACCCGAGAACGGCATGCTGCTCGTGAACTACGAGCCGGTCATCGACAGTGCACACCAGCTCGGCCGAGTTCTGCACGAGATCGGTGATCACAATCTGACGGCCACTATGCGCCTCGATATCGAGGAGGAGATCGCCGCCATCGAGCGCGCCGAGTGCGGCGACCTGGAGGGACGCGCGCAGCAAGCCGTCCTGCTCTCCCGCCCCGAAGCCTCACCCGCGCAGGTCAGCGCTGCCGACGCGATCCTGCGCGAAGACGTGCTCGGTGGCGCCGAGCTGTTTACTGCACTCGATCCCGCAGCCTCGGCCGTGGCCGCCGCGCACTGGCTGAACGCCGCAGCACTCGTCACTGGCGAGCGGTCCGGCATCGACCCGAGGAACGTTGTGAAAACCGCCGACGTTATCCAGGCGCTGTCCTACCGCACCCCCACTCTCGTCCTCGAGCAGCTCACCGACGGCCGAAACCCCTACTCAGTCGTCGTCTCGCTCATCCGCGACGCCGCTGCCGTGGCGAAGGGAGTTGCCCCGGACATCGACGTGCTCGTCACCGAGATCGCCGAATTCTCCGAGGCGCAAGGCGAAGCGGACGAGGACGGCGAGGATGATCTCGGCGACGAGCAGGCCGGCCTACTGCGCCTGACCCCGCTCGACCCCGCCCGCGCGGCACTGGACCTGCTCGAGGATCTGCTCGCCGGTATCTTCGGCTGCTTCCTGGTGTTCAAGGAGTACGCCGGCACCGACGGTCTGGAAACAGACGGGGACGAGGACGCGGATGAGGAGGCCTACCGTGCTCGGAACGACCGCATCCGCGCTGAGTTCCGCACACTCGTGGGCCGACAGGCGCAGACAATGAGTTCCAAGCTCGACTAGCTAAGGACTCCTAACAAAAATGGTGTGCCTGACCTGCGGGGAATGACGGTGTGTCAGTCCTCGTTGAGGCTGCCCGAGAGGGGTGCGAGCCAGCCGAAACGAAGAAGACCACACGTAGACCGTGGGAGATCGAGGACGGACTGTGGCAGCGGATCGAGCCGCTGCTGCCGGTCGTCGAGCGCAATGGCCGACGTCCGGGCCGTAAGCGCCTGGATAACCGGAAGGTCATGTGCGGAATCCTGTTCGTGCTCTACACCGGGATTCGCTGGGAGTTCCTGCCGCAGGAGTTGGGCTTCGGCTCGGGCATGACCTGCTGGCGGCGGCTGCGGGACTGGAATGAGGCCGGGGTCTGGCAACGGCTGCATGAGGTACTGCTGGCCGAGTTGCGGGCCGCTGACATGCTGGACTTCTCCCGCACCGCGGTCGACGGCTCGCATCTGCGGGCGATGAAGGGCGGGAAGAAGACCGGGCGCTCCCCGGTGGACCGCGGCAAGCCCGGCAGCAAGCACCACCTGATCGTCGAGTCCCACGGCATTCCGCTGGCCGCGACGCTGACCGGAGGCAACCGCAACGACGTCACCCAACTGATCCCGCTGATCCAGGCCGTCCCACCGATCAAAGGCAAGCGTGGCCGGCCGCGACGGCGCCCGGACACGGTCTACGCCGACCGCGGCTACGACCACGACAAGTACCGCCGACTGGTGCGCGAGTTGGGCATCACCCCGGTCATCGCCCGACGCGGCACCGACCACGGCTCCGGCCTGGGCGCGTACCGGTGGGTGGTGGAGGCCGCGTTCGCGCTGCTGCACTGGTTCCGCCGCCTGCGCATCCGCTGGGAGATCCGCGACGACATCCACGAGGCGTTCCTCACCCTCGGATGCGCCATCATCTGCTGGCGCCGACTCCGCAACAACTCACTTTGTTAGGAGTCCTAAGGCTCGCCTGGCCCGCAGGACGCCGTCGAGGGCGTATCGGCATCGTTGGACAGTCTCGCTTCCCGGCCCCAGGGCGCCGCGCGCGGATGCCGAGATCTGCCACAGCACGAGGCTCAGGCCGACGGGGTCGTTCTCAGGGCGCCAGATACGTCATCATTCATCATCAAGTACCTGGTCTTCGATTCGCCGGATTCGGATGGGCGCAGGGATAAATCGAGCACTCAGCGCGTCAAGGCACGAGGTGTGGCAGACGGCGCCGTGGCAGGTCTGTCCGGGCGGCGTCACGAACCAGATCGGCCAGCATCCGAGCTACTGGTGCCCACATCAGGGAGCCTCGTCGTCCGATGTGGCAAGCAGGAACGAGCGCGATCTTGAGCTGTAGCTGCCAGCGTTGAGACAGCCGACTCGGTGGCCGCCGACCGGTGGGTGGCGCGCGACGTGCGCGGCTGACGGGCAACGGCGTCGGTGGAGGTAGTCGCAGTAGCCTGTGCGCCGCAGCATCACAGGCCGGCGAGGATGCGGTACGCCTTCTCCAGCCCGCCGTCCCGGTCGCCTCCCATCTCCACATACCGGCAGCCGTCGGCTTGGCACTGGCGGCGTAAGTGCGCGCTGCGTGCCCGCACCCAGTCGCGCGTCCGCTCGAACTCCGCGTCGTCGCAGTCGGCGAGCCAGTGCGGGGCGATGCGCAGCTCCTGGACCGTGAGCGTCGTGTTGCCGAGGAACACCGCGCGCACCGGGCCGATCTTCGAGGCCTCGGTGGCGACCTCCGGCGTCACGACGTCGCCCTCCAGGACGTAGTCGCCGCCGGTGTACGAGAACGGGCGGAGGAACTCGACGAGGAACCGGAACGCGGACTGGGCCTTGTCCGGGTGCGAGCCGTGGTGCACGCCGAGTTCGGGGGCGGCCTCGGCGAGCATGTTGACCAGGATGTCGGTGCCGCATCCGGAGATCTTGCAGCGTTCGAGGATGAGCTGGGCGAGGGTGGATTTGCCCACGCGCGGAGGCCCGCCGATGAGATAGAGCACGCACTGACGGTAGGGGCGGCTCCCTCGCCGTGCACGCGAATATCCGTGGGCACAGTGGGCCTCAAGGGCCAGGTAGGGCGGGGCCGTGGGTCCTACTGCGGCACGGTGCCGTGCTCGGATGAGCCGCTGTCCCAGCCGCGTCGCAGCGGGAGGTGTCCGTCGCGCAGCGCTTCGCGCTGTTCGGTGATCCACGCCTCGACCCGCTGGACGCACTGTTCGACGGGTTCGTGCGTGGTGTCGAGCACGCAGGTGGCCCACCTGGGGTCTTCGGCGCCCCACGCGGTCCACCGGTGCCACGCCACGTCTTTCCGGGACCCAGAGAGCAGGAGTTCCGGCTGGTAATGCGGATCGGCCGCGTGGCCTCGGTGCCACGCCGCCCAGTTCAGGAACGCCTCGACGGCTTGCGCGTCCCACGTTCCCGGCTGGCGCTGTTCGAGTCGTTCGCGACGTACGTCGTCGGCGACGTCTACCAGGCATACGGCGATGCCCTCGAGCTGTGGCGCGGAGGGGGCGGCCAGGATCTCGCCGAGCGGAGCCTGCCCGGTCAGCAGCATGTCGATGCCGCGCAGTTGGTAGTCCAGGGCGCGCTGGATCCAGTCTTCGCTCGGCGCGTTACGCGGAGCACCGGCTTCGTCGACGTCGTGGAATGCCAGGCCTGGAATGCGGCGGGCCGCCGCGGAGGCGAGCGTGGTCTTGCCCGAGCAACTCGATCCGGTCAAATACAGCAGCATCCGCATATGCTGGCGGCCCGGGCCTGAATACCGCGACCTAATTTTCCGTCGGAACGACGGATCGGCGCCCTTACGCAACCGGCCTGCTGGCGCCCCCTGGTGCCACAGCATTCGGGCAGCGGCTCACTGGCTCGCCCCGCGCCGAGGCTCCGGTTACCACGCGGATGAGGCCCGTGTGTCTCGTCCTGCTCCGTGAGAATCAGCAGCCTGTAGTCGGCTGCGGTGCGCGGTCAGTACGCGTCATTCGGTTCCAGCCCGGTTCCCTGCAGATGCCCCACGTCGTTGTGGGCGAGCAGCGCCCACGCGCCGCCGTTGTGCGCGCCGGGCCACTGCTGTCGGTGGTGGCGCCATCGGCTAATCCCGGTGTGCCAGGTGATCTGGTAGGCGCGGGCGCCGGAGCCGGGGTCGAGACCGAAGTAGGCGGCGATCGCCGCGTCTTGGGTCTCGGCGTGGGCGACGATCAGGACACTGGCTCCCGGGTGCCGGGCGGACAGGTCGGCGAGAAACCCTCCGGCGCGCTGCCGGTAGCTTGCCCAGCACTCGGCGCCCGGAAGCGGCGCCGCGTCGGGCGCGAGCGGGGGGATGGTGCCGATGGCGTTGGTCTCCGGGTCCCACGGGTCGCCCGGGCCGTGGTCGAGCGAGCGCAGTTCCGGTGCGAAGACCACATCCAGGCTCAGTGCCTTGGCGATCGGTTCGGCGCTCTCCACGCAGCGCCGGCGCGTGGAGGCGTAGAGGACGTCGAAGCCGCCGTCGGCAGCTGCGCCCGCGGCCAGGTGCAGGGCGGTGTACTCGGCTTGGCCGCGTCCGCGGCGGGTCAGGCCCCGGCAGTCCGCGGCGGCAAGTCCCCGCTCGGTGTTGACGACCGCCTCTCCGTGTCGCATGATCGTCACACGGGTCACTTCGCTCACGGTTCGTTTCCCTCCATGCGCGCCGCCGCGGCGGCTTTCTGCGGTTCAGGTCGCCGCGGTAGTGGCAGCCCTCGGCGGTCGGGCGGGCAGCGGGCAGGCCCGTCCGGGGGTGGGACTTGCTTCGCGGTCCGCTTCTGCGTCGTGGCGTGTGGGCCCGCGTCCGACAGCGCGGCATCGGTTGCGAATATCCAACAGGTACCGGCGCTACGGTCGAGGCTCAGTGGCGAGCGCCGGATCCGCGGGCGACGTGGGATGCCGGAAGGCCATGATCGCCGCGACGTGCCGGGTGGGTGCTGGCAAGTCCCGGAACGCAGGATCTTAAGCACGGGACCTGATATCCGACCAGGACGGCACGACGGCCACCGCCCTCGGCCTGGCTCTTCTCATGCGCGCCGCGCGCGGAGGCTGCCGCGATGCGAGATTGCGGCTACTGCTCGCGCACACGGTCCGCAGGCCACCACACCGGGTCGGGCAGCGGGAAGACCACCGGCTCGCCGGCGTCGGTCTCGGGCCAGCGCTCGATGGTCGATCCGCGCTGGGCGCGCAGGTCGACGGCTTCGACGATGACGCTCAGGCCTGCGGTCAGCTCTTCGGGCAGGCGGCTGCTGATGAAGGTGTGGACGTAGCGGGCCAGGAACGTCCAGTCGGCGTTCGCCGTGATGGTGCCGCCGAGTTCGTTGAGGTGACGGGTTGTCTTGATGTCGAGTTCGACCAGGTGAAGCGCGGTCTCGAATTCGGTGAACGTCTGGTCGGTGGGAACCGCGACGCCATTGCCTCGCACGACCGTCGCCCCGCCGCCCGCAGACGCGGCAGCCGGATCCGTGCCCGGGGCCGGCCAGTTCATGACGACGGCGATCCGAACGTCGTGGCCGTGGATCTTGGCGCACGGATGCCAGCTCGGCAGGGTCTCGATGGTGTGGGTGACCTTCGGGTAGAAGGCGCGGGAGCTGGTGAGCCCCTGCTGCTGCGCTACGGGCACGGCACCTCCATGTGATCGACGCCTGAGCCGTCAGGATCCTCGAACCCTACTATGGCAGACCGTGATCGCCTGGTCACCTCCGCTCGGGGTGCCGTCGCGCGCGGGAGGTGTCCGTGCCGGTACCGTAGAGAAATGCCGAGCGCAGATCTGACAACACTGTGGCCGCTGCTGCGCGAGCCGGTGTGCAGTGTGGACGCTCACGTACCCGATCTCGACGCGCAGATCCCCGAGGTCTACCTGACCCGGTACCCGGCGGCGCTGCCGGAGCACGATGAGGTCCCTGACACGCTCGTGCTGCACCAGTTCGTTCTGGAACTGCCGGACCCGGCCGTGATCAGGCCCCTGCGAGCCGCAGACGCGCAGCTGGACCGGATCCTGCGTGGCGCCGAACTCGCGACGCTCAGCGCCTACGGATGCGTGCATGTGCAGTACGCCCCGGCCCTGTCCGCGGCCAACGAGATCGACGCGCTGATGATCGCGAAGCCGGTCAGCACGGTCGGCGTGGTGAGCGACGGCGGAACATCGGTCATCGGGTTGTGCACGAATCACGGCTTCCCGCGGACCGGCATCGTGGTCACACTCGCGGCCGTCGACCAGGGCGATCCGGGACCGGTCCACCTCTACGCCTCCGCGCTGCACGGCTTGTACTGCAACTGGCTCATCCGGGCCTACCCGGACGTGCGCGTGCGGCAGCGCAGGGACCCGTGGCCGCTGCCGGCCGGGCCGTTCGAGCCGCCGACGTTCCTCGACATGGTCCTCGCCTGGCGCCGGTACCGGCTCGCGGTGATCGATGTGCAGCCCGGGTACTGGCCGGAGCCCCCGTACGACATCGAGGCGGCCCAAGCCCGCGCCTGTGCCGCCTTGCAGGACGCGCAAGATCTGGACTTCCTGTAGCTGCCGTGTCTCGCACGCGCGCTGCGGCAGGCTTCGCCGTGTTCAGCCCACGGCCGACCCCATCACCGCATTGGATTCTGCGGCGCTGGTTTGCGCCTGCCGAAGAGCCTGGGCCCGTCTGGTGAACCGGTGGTTCGACCGCGCGGCGAGGAACGCCATCGTACCTAGCCCGTAGACGATGACGTCGCGCACGCCCGCGCCGAAAACCCACGGCAGCACGATCGCCTCCGCCAGCACCGCGAACACGCCGATGACCTGCCATCTGCGCGCCGTGCCGATCGACCTCTGATTCCGTCGCGTGGCTTGTGCCGGATGGCTGGGGCGCGCGGGGCAATCCTGCCATGATGGGCTGTGTGCCGGGCGGGAGAAGGGGATCGTATGCGCGAGGTTCACGTTGAGCGGTTCGCAGGCGGGTCTGTGCGGATCACGGAGTATCCGTGGTTCCTGGTGGGCGACGGGGACCTTCGCGTGCCGCTCGACGCGGACGCGCTGTTCGACGGGCAGCCGCGTGCCCTTGAGGTCACCGCGCAGGAACTGGCCGCTGTGTTCAGCGCGGCCGAGCGGCGCCATCTGGCGGCGGTCGCCGGCTCGGCGTGGAGCGCCCTGATGTACGCCGGAGGAGCAGGACCGGCCGGGTTCCGTCTTCTCGAGGACCCGGACGGCGCATACGCGGCGACCTCGGGCGAGGACCGCGACGATCTCCCGCTCATTGTGATGATCGCCGCGCAGTTGGCCGCGCAGTTGGCGAAGGAGCGCATGCTGCGCGCCGAAGGCAAGGGCGAACCGAGGCAACTGGTGGCCGCGGCCCTTCTCGGGGCGAGCGGTCTCGCGCTGCTGCCTACGGCCGCGACCGAACCGGTCGCCCTGCTCTACGGCCCGTCGGCGAGCGCGCCGGACGACTTCGCGGGCGGCGCTGTGCACATGGACTACCTGCGCGAGCAGGCCAGGGCCTGGCTCGAGGAGAACGCCGTGCGCATCGACGCGCTCACCGAGGCGGCGTTGGCGCGCGGGGAGATGGACGCCGCATCGATCGAGCAGGTGCTGACCGGCGACGGGGCGGGCGAGCCGGTTCGAACCCTGACAGCGGAGCACCCGCTGCGCCGCCCTACACCGATCCCGTTCGCCGTCATCGATGCCGTCGCCGACTACTGGAGCGCCGCCCTGCGCCGCAAGCTCGTGCGCGCCGCTGCGCAGCCGATCGATCCGGCCGTCGCGGACAAGGTCGAAGAGCAGGTGGAGGAGTTCCGGCGCACCCTCGCTGAGCAGATCGCCGTGCGCATCCAGCGACGCGAGTCCCGCGGTGACCGGTGCATCCAGAAAGCGCTCCACGTCGACGAGATCCAGCCGCCTTTCAGCGTCGGGGTGCGCTACGAGCCCGACCCGGTCCTGCAGGACGCCCTGACAGCGGCAGGGCTGCGCCCGACAACGTTCTACGGGCTGCTGAAGTCGGTGGAGTTCGAACCGAACCTGGTCAGAGAGGTCACCGCCTCGGGTGGTGTCGAGCTCAGAACCGTGCTGTGGACGGCCACCGGCGGACACGCGGCGCCCGTCGGCACGCAACAAGCCTAGGCGTTCCCCGCCGCTGGCTGTCTTCGACGTCAGGCGTCGCCCGGCGTCGCGCGCGCTATAGTCACGCATATCGCAATGGGCTGTAACGCTGGGGAAAGGGGCGGGATGTCCGAGACGACGGCTGCACTGGCCGAGTCGGTGTGGGTGCGCACCGGCCTGTGGCAGCGCGGTGAACTCGACCAGGGCGCGTTGGAGTACCCGTTCCTGCTCGAAGAGTTTCCGGCGCACATGAACATGGATCAGATCAGGGCGGTGCTCGGCGAGCAGGAGTGGAGCCGCATGGCCGGCTTCAACTACGCCGGGCTGGCCGCGATCATCCACGCGTACGGCGCACACCTGACCGGGATCGAATTCACCGACGATGGCGTCAACATCCAGTCGAAAGGGACGATACCCGAGACCCCCGCGGGCCGACTCGCCCTCGCGCTCGGCGGACAAGCTGCTGTCTCCCTCTACCTGGACCGCGCCTACCTGCGCGACCCGCACCGCGTCATCATCAGCTGGGTGCTCAACGCACGCCGGTTCGCCGCGGCCTCGGACTCAGAGCAGCCCACCGCGTTTCTGTGCGGCGCCGACGCGCGCGCCCCGCAGGGCTGGAGCGGGCGTGCGGTCCACCTCGACCACGTCCGCGGTCGTGTGCTCGACTTTCTCGCCGAGCACTGGCAGCAGGTGAACCTGCTCGCAGCGCACCTTGCCGAGCACGACGGCGCGGACGAGGCCTTCCTCGACGCCGCCTTCGCCGCTCCCACGGCACCGATGCCCGTGCTCGGTCCGGCGCATCCGATGTTCCAGGCGACCGCAATCGATCCACGAGCGGTCACGGCGGCCGCGGGCTTCTGGGCCAAGCAGTTGCGCGAGAGCCTCACCGCGGACGATGCGGCCGGCCAGCGCGCCGGGAACCCGCCCGCCTCGCCCGAACAGATCGAGCGCTTCCGCGCCGCGCTCGAGACCGAGATCAGCGTGCTGATCGAGCGACGGACCCAGCGGGGACACGGCGGACTCGAGCGCACCGTCACGCGGCACGGAGGCGGGCGCCTCGTCTACCTCGTCGGCCTGTCCGGCTACAACGTCTCACCGGTCCTCGAGACAGCGATGATCGCTGCTGGGCTCGACCCCTGGGAACTGCAGGCCAGCTCGATCCCGAGCGTCGAACTCGGGGACGACGGCGCTTTCGCCGACCGCGACGGGGAGATGGCGCCGCTGTGGACGCCCGACACCCACAGCCCGGCCTGATGCCGCCCGCGCACCCGGGCGAGGCCGACCTGCAGCGAAGCAGGGCCCGCGACAGCGCAACGCCGGATCGCCCGGGCCCGGCCGCGGCGGAGCGGGCGAGAACCCCGGGCGTGCCGGAGGTGCACGTGCGCCCCGACCGTCAGGCGGTCGCGCTCTACAGCCCGCCGTGGCGCCTCTTCGACTCCGGGCAGGCGCGCAACGCTCCGGTCCGCGTGCGCGGACCGGAGCACGAACGCCAGATCGACACCGGTGCGGTCGCCTTCGCACTCAGTCCGGCCCATGAGCGCGAGCTCACGGCCCGGCACGAATCAGGGCACGCCGTTGCCTACAGAGCGTTGAAGGTCCCGATCCACGGTGTGGAGCTCGAGCAGCACCGGGCGCGGGGCTTCACCCACCGCGCAGTGAGCGAACAGCCCGTCCCGTACTGGGCCGTCGGGCACCTCGCCGGCCTCGCCGCCGGCGAGCTGTGGCTCGAACAGCAGGGCCTTGCAACACCCGGCAACACCACGCTGTGCGACCTGCAGAGCGCCGACGACCACGCGCTTCTGTTCAATATCAACACCCCGTGCAAACTCGTGTTCTCCTACGGCGCCCGCAGCGAGGGCCGCGTGCCGGTGCGCGGCGACGCCCAGCTGCTCGAGATCGAGATCGACACGATGATCAGGGCCGTGCGCTACCTGCTGCACGACGCCTGGGATGCGGTCACGATGCTCTCCGAGCACCTGCTTGCACACGGCACCGCCGGAACCAACGATCTCGCCAGGCTCCCCGCCGGCCGGCTCTGCCTGGACGACATAGACGAGGTGCTCGACGCGGCGATGCGCGGGTCCGCCGAGGAGATCCCCACCGTAGACGGCTACCTCATGTGAAGGGCGTCGGCGCCGGGTTCATGCTGCGCCGGTGGCGCGCCTCGGCCGACGGATACCGCGCGGCTTGCCTTCGAGCCCCAGACCGCATCTGGTTTGCAGCATCTAGGCGCGCGGACCCCGGGCGGGTCGGAGTTCGTGGGGCTCGGCGTCTTCGCCGACCTCGAGCCAGTCTCGGAACTGCACGCCAAGGTGCCTCGCGATAGCTGTGCAGGTCGAGGTCGCGCTGTCCTCAGCGATGGCGAACAGCACCCCGGGTCCATACCGCTGATGGACATCGTTGAGATCCAGGGCCGGAAGGCGGATATGGCCTGCCGGTCCGGCAGGACGAGAGCTCGGACGTGCATCCGGATAGCAGCGTTTGACCTCGGCGAGCAGCTCGGGTTCCCAGGAAACGGCGATCAACTCACCGGCCAGCGGGTACCGGCTGCATTCCACCCCGCCGCGCTGCTCGTCGAAGTGCGACGCCGACCCGTCATCGTCCGCCGTGGAGGTGGCGCAGGCGGGCTGTCCGCAGTCCGTGCACAGGAAGATAACCCCGGTGTAGGTGCGGATGCTGGCCATAGCCCCGAGCCTAGTGCCGCAGCCCGCCGCGGATGCGGAGGCCTGAAGTGGCGCGTGCCGCCGCGCCATGCTCGGTGCCACATCGTTGCAGATCAGGGCGGGTATGTGATCAAAGCGTCGACCTCAGCCGATCACCCGCAGAGGTGGGCCCGGTTTCGGGGGCGGGCCCTTCTTGCTGGCCGTCGTAGCCCGGATCAGGGACCTTGCCGAGGGGGCAGACGGTCGCGCAACCGCGCCCACCGGACGCACACGCTGCTACTAGCCGATGGAGCGGGGCGGTCCTCCGGGTCCTCCTCGGAAGCGACTGCCGCGCCGTTCGTGGGCATCGGGTTGCAAGAGTCTCCTTGAGCTGTGCTTGCATACCGCGGTACCGACGCGGGGCCCGGTAAACATACCCCGGTATGGCGCGAGTGCTAACGTGGTGGTCGTCGGAGCAGTAACTTATAAGTTACCAATGCCCAAATGTGGGCCGGTGACAGTGCTGCCCTTGGCGAAACAATATAAGAAGACGCGGTCCCCCTTGAATAGGCCTCAAGGGGGACCCGCTACATGCTCGATCAGCGCGGGAACCACTCCGCGAGGGCTTCGAGGAACCTAGCAGCCGCGTCCGTGAACAATGCCACGACGCGCGCCCGTTCCCATCCGCTCCTCTTGCCTTCCGGTTGCGGCTGATCTGCCATCCGGGCCTCCTGACTGTCGCTTACCCGGTCCCGGTGGGAGCCGGGAGGTGCCGCTGAAGTGCTGAGTCCCTTTCAGGCGAGACCATCCTCCCGGACGGAATTGGTTTTATCAACCCGAAGTTCCATGTCAATGGGCGTAGTTGCGAAAGCGGGCGCTTGTGCAACGGGAGAGATTGGCCATGCGACGAATTGCAGATGTTTTGCGCAGGTCAGCCAGGTGATACGACCTGTACGGATAGGGGCCATGATTCGAATGAGTGCAATGACTCGATGCCGACGTCGCGTCGGAAAGCGGCGCGCGGATGCAGATTCGTGTGAACCGGACTTAGCCGCCCACGCGCAGGACCGCGCCGCACCCCGGCGCGCGTATACGACAGTTGGAGAGCAGGTTCGCCGGACTGCTTGGCGGGCAGGTGCGGAAGGACTCGGGGCTTGGAGTCGTCGAGGACATCGACGCGCTCAAGCCGTCGGTCACCAAGCCCAAGCGGCAGATCGCCGACCTGACCGAGCAGGTGGGCGAGCGTCAAGAGGAGCTTGACGTGGCCAGGGCCGCCAATAGAGACGTGATGACCCCGCTCGACCAGCTGACGTAGACCTTCGGCCGATGACGCCTAGCCCGTCCGGGCGCCGGCTCAGGCCGGCCGATGTGCGCGACCTTGCTGCGGTTGGTGAACCCGCCTCGGGGAACCGGCGGTCAATGCACCTCATGCGTCCGATCCCCGGTGCACAGCACGTGCGGAGGATGCTCGATCAGTTCGACGTCAATATCGCCGTGCCCGGTGCACAGGCCGCCAACTAAGAACTCTGCGTCAACGTGCTGCCGAGGTCCTCGCCCGCCAGGCGAGGTGCCGGGCGGCGGCCGCAACTGGGAGCATCTGGTCCATCAGCGCCTGCAGGCGCGGGAGTTCGCGGGGTCGACGGGGCGCAACGGTCGCGCAAGGGGCATCAGCGCCTGGCACCTCAGCCACGCGGCCGACATGTATCGCAGTCCCCGCAGCGCGGGCAGCGGGACGTAAGCCGCGGGGGGAGCGGCGGAAGATCTACGACGCCATTTCCCGCACGCGCACCGTGAAACTCGGTCGCGTTATCGCACCGGAGGGTGGGACGCTGCCGAGATGGACCACGATGCACGCCGAGAACGGCTCAAGTGCGTGCTGGCCGATGCACGGCTCGATCTCGACGTCGAGGCTGTCGCGCTGTTGGGGTACTCGAACGACACCTGGCGGATTGGCTCGCTGGTGGTGAGGGTCTGCTGGCGCGGGGATGTGAAGCGGATGGAGCGCGAGGCCTCCATCGCCGCGCACCTGCCGCCGGACGTGCGCTACCCGCCGCTGGTGGCTGCCGGCCGAACCGGGGATCTGGTGTGGATGGTTACGAGATGGGTTGAGGGGGTGCCGCTGGCCGGGGCCTGGCCGCGGTTGGATCCCCGCGATCGCAGGCGCGCCGTGACGCAGCTCGCACAGGTTCTTGAGGCGCTGCACGGATGGAACCTTCCCGCGCCGCTGACCGGTCTCCTCGATGGGCGCGAGGTTGTGGACCTGTCCGATGCCGGCGCCGTCGTCGGCGCAACGTTGAATCCCTTGCCCGTAGAACGTGCGTTCGCACTGGCCGCGCACGCCCGCACCATGCCGTTCGTCGACCCGCGGGTGCTCGACGCCGTCGTGGAACGCCTGCAGGACCTTTCGGCCCACGACCCGTTCGACAGCGCAGCGAAACCGTTTGAGCAGGTCGTGGTGCATGGGGACGCACATCTGACCAACATGCTGTGGAACGAGAGTGGCTTGGCCGCATTGCTGGACCTGGAGTGGGCTCGGCTCGGCCCGCGCGAGTTGGAACTCGAGCCGTTTCTGCGCGCGGTCGACTGGAGCGGCCGAGAGCCGGAATTGATGCCGGCGCACGAGATGGCCGACCTGCTCAGCTGGATGGCCCACGGCTATCCGCGCCTGTTCGCCTCCCCGCACCTGATCCAGCGCCTGTGGCTGTACCAGCTCGCGTTCACGCTGCGCGAGCTGTTCACCTGGCCCGTAGCCACCGCCCCGGCCGACCGGTTGGCCCCGGACCACCCGCTCAACCTCCTGCCCATGTTCGCCCGCAGCAGCGACCATCTGGAGCAGCTGCTCGCTGGAGCGATCGAAAGCTCCTCCCGCCGTTCGCGGGCCTCGTGAGCTCGAGCCGACCCGAAGCGGCAGGCTGCTTCCAGAGGAGATCCGGCGCCCTGCCTGGGAGAATGGGCGCATGGATGCTTCCGGCCTCCCGAACGACATAGCCGCCTTCATCGAGTGGGTCGGCCAGAACACGAGCCTGTACGCCGGCGACCTCAACTACAGAGAGCGGGACCGAATCAAAGCGGACATGATGAACGTGCCCACCCGCTGGAAGGCGTCACGCGTCACGCCGAGCGCGCTGGAAGACAAATGCCGGGCGGTCGGCTTGAAGGACAAAGACGCCACCGAGATCGCGCAATGGCTCCGCAAGCGGCACGCCGGCAGGCAGCTACGCCCTCGCTATTACAAGGACTTCCGTTTCTGGCAAGATCCAACAGACGACTAGCAACGGTCTATCCGCCACCGTTCGGGTCGACTGGGTCGTGGACGAGCTCAACAGCCAGGACACCGAGGGCCTCCTTCTCGGGCCCGTAGATGCCTCGGATATCGGCGAGTTGCTGGTCGCGCGAGACGTCCGGGTTCACGTTCTCGGCGCCTTCGGTATCGATCATCTCCTCGAACGAGGCGTACACCGCGATGCGAACGACGCGAACACGGCACTCGTCGCTGCCGCACACGAACCGGATGTGGTCTCCGGCGCTGATGCCGTCCAGTTTCGGGTACCGCACCCTTACCTCGATGGACTTTCGGCCGGAGGCGACCAGGTCGAAGTATCGCTCGTAGAGGTGCATGTCGTAGGTTCGGCCGTTGCCTGGACTCATGTCTTGACCCCTCGTCACTGCCGACGTGATCCCGTGCGCAATGCCGTTGTACCCGGATGCGCCGAGGCTGGCGCGGACCGCCGGACGGTCATCTCCGCGGTGAGGTTCGTGGGAACGCGGCGGCGAGGTGGCGGACCGGTTCGCCCGTCACCTTGTGCTGTGATCTGGAGGTGGGCCAGGTGGAGAAGTTGTCGTCGCTCCATCGCGGAATGACGTGGAAGTGAAGGTGCGGAACGGACTGCTCGGAGCCTGGCCCGCTGGCGTGAAGGATGTTGACGCCCTCGGCGCCCAGGGTGGAGCGCATCGCGTCGGCGACCTGTCTGACGAGGGTCATCGTGTCGGCGAGGACGGGTGGCGTGGCGTCGAAGATGTCGGTGGCGTGCTCGATCGGCACGACCAGGGTGTGACCGGGGGCGATCGGGTCGAGGGGAGCGAAGGCGCACGCCGATGGCCCGCGGGCTATCCACTCCACGGCGTCCTCGCTTATCAGTTGGCAAAACACACAGTCCATGGAGATGAGACTCTCAGCGTTCCCCTCAGCATGCCCAGCGGTTTTCCCAGCCCGACGGGGGCAGCTGTGCGAGCCGGTCGCCGATGGCGGCAAGGCGAACCGCTGGTTCGTAGCGATGGGCAGGTTTGACGCCGACCTGAAGTGACTGCGCCGCGGCGGATCGGGGGCTGACCGACTCCCGTGCGGCGACTCACGCAGGAAGTCCCGCTGCCGCCGGGCACAATCGACCAGAGCGGGCTCACGGCCCCGGTCGTGGCGCGCGCGGTCCCCGAGATCAGTCAGCGCCGGATTGCTGGCGCTTCAAGACGTCGATGCTGTGTTGACCGGCGGCGCGGGCGACGGCCAGCGGCAGCCCCGGGAGGTCCTGGCTCGGCACGTCGGCAACGTGAACCGTGGTGGTGCCGGAGCCCGGGTGCGCAGCTTGGATTTGCACGGTCGGCATCAGCCTGGTTTTGATCGCGAACAGGGCGAGTAGCACCGTGCGCAAGATCCGTGCGGTTTCGTCGGGCGGCGGTTCGCCGGGGATCAGTCGGTGTTCGATCCCGGGCAGGAAGCGCAGGAAGTTCTCCTGATCGAGCATCACTCGGGCGTCCGGCTGCATCGCCGCGATCGCCGCTGCTGCGGGGGCGGTGTGTTTGCGCAGGTCTACGTACCAGGTCAGCCACATTCCGGGTAGGCCCATCGAGGGCGGTGGGGCGCCCCAGGTCACGATCCGCGCCGATCCGACGCGGTCGGGTCCCGGTTCGGCGACCGGGTGGTGGAAGTAGATCGATCCGCTGGGTGCGGGCAGGGCGTCGGGGGTCAGGACGATCCCGGCCTCGCCCGCTTCGATCGCGGCGGATGAGGCGCTTGGGCCGAGCGCGTAGAGCGGTGATCCCTCGATGCGTTCGCGTTCGGTGCGCACGAGGTTCGCGGCCATCTTCGATGGCGACAAGATGCTCCAGGCCTCCGGGGCGGTGAAATGCGCTCCGGCGCGGATCATCTGCGACCAGCGGGCGGTTGCGTGGGCGCGCAGGTAGCGGGTGAGGTGGCCGTGCAGTTCGGCCGCGTCGCGCGCAACGTGGTCGAGGTGGTCGTGATCCTGGTTCATTCGCCGGTGCCTGTCTGCTCGGTCGGCACTGAGTGCGCGCTGTTTCTCCAGTCCGCCGTCGGTACGGCGCCGAGCGAGCGCAGCAGGTCGCGCAGCTCTTCGAGGCGGGCACGGCCGGCGGAAAGCTGCCGCGGGTCCGCGCCGTCGTGCGCGGTGACGGTGAGCGCGTAGGTCAGCAGGTCGCGCGCCGCGTACAGGGCGAGGGTGGCAGCCTCGCGGCGTGCCGGTTCCGGATAGGCGGCCTCGAGCAGCTCCTGAGCCTGCCCGGCGGCCCGGGCCAGGTACGGGCCGTCCAACGTGTCGTGCAGGGCGATCCACCGTTCGTCGGCGGTCGCGGCGCGCTGACCCGCCGGCGTGAGAGCGGGCAGGCGTTCGAGGCGGTGCTCGGCCGTTTCGGCGTGGCGCAGCCCGCTGTGGCACAGGTGGGCGGCGCGGTCCACGCCGGAGGTGATGATGAGGTACCAGTAGCAGGTCGCGGCGTCCCTGGCG
>Ga0302314_10004508_pt1 | contig 25593 bp, 24 predicted proteins | sample III_Palsa_N2_3_FD_200533 | JGI IMG/M metagenome (GOLD analysis project Ga0302314, IMG submission 200533) | Peat permafrost microbial communities from Stordalen Mire near Abisko, Sweden - III_Palsa_N2_3 | ecosystem: Environmental > Terrestrial > Soil > Palsa > Peat permafrost | place: Sweden... | reverse complement strand
CGTTGCCGTAGCGTCGTGGAGGGTCCGGTTGCGCGCCTCTCCCCCGGCAGGGCGGAGCGGCGGGCATCCGGCCGGCGCCCCCTGCCGCCGATATCAGGCGACCGCGCGTTCCTCGGAGAACGGTATTCCGTGTACCCGCGTGCGTCGAACGCATAGAACGTCGCAGTTGCTCAGCGACCGCCGGTTTGGCCGCCGATCCGCTTCCAGTAGACCATGGTGCCGGTCAGGCCACCGTGCGGCTTCAGCGCATAGTCTGGGATCGTCCCCGCCAGCACGAAGCCCAGCTTCTCATACAGGCCCGACGCGCCCTCCTCGACGGCGGTGTCGAGCACCAGCAGAGTGCGCGCCCGCGCGACGGCCATCGCTTCGGCGGCCCGCATCAACGCTGCGGCGATGCCGCGGCCGCGATGGCTCATGCGGATCATCAGCTTGGCGATTTCCCCCCGGTGCGGCTGGTTCGGCGGGAAGTCGAGCAGCAGCGTGACCGTGCCGGCCAGCACCGCGCCGTCCCAGGCGCCGAGCACGATCCGCTCGTCGCGCGCCGCCGCGGCCAGCGCGCCATCCCAGAACGCGGCCGCCCTCACCGGCTCCAGCGGATGCATGAAGCTGACCGATCCGCCGTTCGCGACCACCTCGATCAGGATCTCGCACAGCATGCCGTGGATCTCCGGCGACGCGGTCAGGGGTTTGATGTCGATCTCGGACATGGCGGCTAGCTCCGGGCGAGGACGACGAGGTAGGTGCAGGGCGCGGGGCTTTCGTTGGCCAGCGTGACCTCGGATGGCGGGCCGAACCCGAGGCAGTCGCCAATCCCCAGCTCATGCCGCTCGCCGGCTTCGACGATGACGAGGGCGCCGGCCTGCACCCAGACGGCCTGGCGGATATGCGCGTAGGACGACGGCGGGAACACCACGCGCTGGCCGGCGGGCAGGTCGACCTGGACGACCTCCACCGGGTGGTCGGGCCGGCTGAACACCTGCCGGCGCAGGTAGCCGGTGGCGGGGTCGCGCCAGACCGGCTGCGCCGCGGCGCGGGACAGCCGCTCCCCCCTGCCCTCGGCGCGCAGCAGCAGGCCCGCGAAGGTCAGGTCGAAGGCGGCCGCGAGCCGCACCAGGATCACCGCCGTCGGGCTGGCTTCCTCGCGCTCGATCTTGCTGATCGTCGCCTTGGACACGCCGGAGCGCTCGGCCAGATCGGCGAGCGACCAGCCGCGCGCATCCCGTTCCAGCCGCAGCCGACGGGCAATTTGCGGACCAGGATCGTCAATTAAAATCGCCATATGTCCTGTTTAATGGACTTAGCTGGCGCCTGCAAGCGGGTTGCCGCCCGACCGTCAGGTCAGCGGCACCGAGCCGTTGCTGATCGCGAGCCAGCGCATCACCCGCAGCTTGCCGGAGCGCAGCAGGTGGATGCGGCGCAGCCAGAATTCGGCTTCCGCCACCACGGCGGCGGCGCGGCGCGGCGGCGGGCGGTCCAGCTTCATCTCCCGCACCACCCGCTTCCAACCGCCGACCGCGAGGCGGACCTGCCGCGCGGTGACGTCCTCGCTGACCCGGATGTCGAAGCCGAGACGGCCGAGCGGCCGCGTCACCCAGGCCGAGCCGGGCGGCGGCGGGTCGCGGCGTTCGAGGCGGCACCAGCCGGCGACGGCCGGGTCCGAGGGGTCGAGCGGGCTCGGCGCCACCGTCTCCACCACCGCGATCTGGCCGCCGGGGCGTACCGCCTGGCACATGGCGGCGACGATGTCCTCCGGCCGCGGGCCGCGCAACGCTTCGACCGCCAGCGCGTGGTGGAACCCGGCCTTGCGGAAGGCAGGTTTGGCGGGGTCGAAGCTTTGCACGGTCGCGCGCTTGGCCAGGGCCACGCCCGCCCGCTGCACGCGCTTGGCGGCGATGGCGGCCAGCGTCGGGTCGGACTCGCAGGCGCACACCCAGACGCCGAGTTCACCCGCCAGCCGCAGCGTCGGGCCGACCGTGCCGGCGCCGAGATAGAGTAGCGACGACGCCGCCGAGAGGCCGAACGGCACGGCGACGCGCATCACCTCGTCGCTGCCGCCGGGCCACAGGCAGCCCTCGCCCCACAACTGGTCGGCCAGTTCCACCCGCTGCTGGGTCCACGCGGAATTCGGCGCCGCGACGGCCACCGCATCGGCGTGCGGGCCGGGGTCGTGCTCCTCCGGCCACAGCGAGTCGATCGCCGGCTCGCGGTTCCGTCGGCTCAGGGCGAGCCATTTGCGCAGGTCGAACAGCCGCATCCGGTGCATCCGCCGCCACCCAGGCGCGGGGGCGTGCCCCAGCGTGCCGGCGGAGGCGTTAATGGGAGGTTGCGGAGTGCGCCGGCAGGCGCGATTGACGAGGCGAACCGGCTGCCGCGATGTGCGCCGGCCTCAAGGAGCAGCGGATGAGCGGAACACGACCGGCCGGCACGGGCCGGGGCATCGACCCGACCTGGTCGGCTTTCCTGGCGATGGTGTTCGTCGTGGTGGGGCTGGCCGGGCTGTTCGCCAGCTACGCGGTGCCGCTGCCGCTGGAGCGGGCGCTGGCGCGGGACACTGCGCTGGACGCGGCACAGGCGGCGGCGCACGGCCCTGACCCGGCGGCGGCGCTGGACGCGCTGCGCCCGCAACTGGGCGACAGCGCCACGGCCCTGCTGCCGCCGGGCGGCGACATGGACGCCCGCATCGCCGCCGAGCGCATCGCCATGCGCACCCGCCTGCAGACCGAATCGGACACCGTGGCGCTGCGCACGCGCTGGCTGCTGGCCGTGGTGACGGTCATGGGCGCGGTGTTCGGCGTCGCGATCCTGCACATGGGCCGGCGCGGATAGCCTGCCTCAGCCCAGGCGGGTTTCCAGCGATGGTACGGCGCGCGGGCCGCCGCGGCGTTCCAGCGCCAGCCACAAGGCGAGGCTGGGCACGCCGAACGCCACGTCGCGCAGCCGCTTGACCAGCGACAGTGCGAGGCCGAGCGCCGGCGGTACGCCGAACAGGCCGCAGACCAGGATGAACCCGCCCTCCTGCACGCCCAGCGCTCCCGGCACCAGGAAGCCGGCGCCGCGGATCGCCTGGCCGAGGCTTTCGACGACGAGCGCCGGCGCGGCGCCAACCGGGTGGCCGAGCGCGCGCAACGCCAGCCAGACCTCGGCCCCGCCCAATCCCCAGGCGAGCAGATGCCAGACCGCGGCCCGTCCCAGCCGGCCGCGCGCCCGCTGGATGCGTGCCAGGGCGGCGTCCAGCCCATCGATCCGGCCGGCCCAGCCGAGCCGCCCGGCGCCGCGTTCGATCAGCCGTGCGAAGCCCAGCCGCTGCGCCGGCACCAGCACGGCGCCGAGCGCGCACAGCACGCCGAGGCCCACGACCATCCAGACGCTGACCGCGCCGACGCCGCTGATGAGCACCAGCAGCGCGAGGCCGAGCAGCGTGAACGGGATCTGCGTCAGGATTTCCACCGCCGTGTCGGCGAGGGTCGCCGCGACCGCCTCCGGCAGCGCGAGGCCGGCGCGCAGCAGCACGCGGATCGCGGCGAGCAGCCCGGCGACCGGCAGCACCGGCAGCAGGCTGTTCACCCCCTCGCGCAGCCAGCGCGCGGCCAGGAACACCGGCAGTGCCGGCGCATCGGACAACGCCACCTCACGCCACGCGAGGCCGGTCAGGCCGATCTGCACGAGATGCACCGCCAGCACCGCCACCAGCCACCAGCCGGCCGCCGCCAGCAGGTCGAGCACGCGGCCGGCCCCGACCCCGGCCAGCAGGCCGACGCCCAGCGCCGCGCCGAGCGCCAGCGCCAGCAGTGTCGACAGCCGCGCCAGCCGCTCAGGGACGCGCATGCGCCGGACGGGAGTGGACGCCCGGCGGCGCGGCCTCGGCCTCGGCCTCGGCCGGCACGCCGAACAGGCCGACATACGCGGCGAAGCGGGCGCGCAGTTCCTCGGGGTCGATGCCGTGGGCGGCGAAGCTGTAGTGGTTGTCGCCGTAGCCGCCGCGCGGGCGTTCGGCGAGCAGCGCCTGCATCGCGGCGAGGGCGGCGGGTTCGAGCGCCATGCCGAAATGTCTATAGAGTCGCTCGACGGTCTCGATCGGCCGCTGCACGACGTCGCGATAGCGCAGATGCAGCACCTGCTCGGGCGCGAACGACGGCGCGCGCGCCTCCTGCACCATCAGGTCCGCGCCGCGCACCCAGTCCTCCAGCACCGCCCGGCCGATCTCGCGCCTGTCAAGCCTGCGGGTGAACGGTGCCCGCAGGATCTCGGTGAGGCGCGCCACCGACGGCAGCACGTGCAGCGGGTCGCGGTGCAGGAACACCACGCGAGCATCGGGATAGACCGCGCGCAAGGCATCGAGCGCGAACACGTGGTCCGGGCATTTCAGCACCCAGCGGCCACGCTGGCCCTGGTGCTGCAAGTGCTGCAGGAACCGCTTGTGGAAGCGGTAGGCGGCTTCGTGGCCGTGCGCCTGCAGCCACGCCTTGTAGCGCGGCACGCGGTAGACGGTTTCGAACCGCAGGCTCTGGAACACCTGCGAGGTGATCTCGGTGCATTCCTGCGGCGCGGTGCTGTGCAGCGGATGCACGCTTTGCAGGTCCGGCGCCAGCCACGCGAACTGCTGCAACTGCCGCTCGACCCGCACCGCCCGCAGATCGCGCCGCTCGCGCGGATCGGGATAGGGGTAGATGGTCTGCCAGCACAGCGGCGACACCATCGCCGGGTCGGCGCCGAGCAGGCGGTGAAAGAAACTGCTGCCGCTGCGCGGCAGGCCGGTGATGATGAGCGGCGCAGCGATGGTCTCGTCGACGATCGCGGGGGCCTGCGCCTCCTCCGCGCGCAGCCGCACGAGGTTGCGCAGCAGCCGCAACGTGTCCCAGCGCAGGCCGAGGCGGCCGACCACGGACAGGTCTGCCTGCTCGGCGCAGGCGCGCAGCAATTCGTCGAGCGGCGCCTCGATCCCCTCGCCCGCCAAACCGGCGCCGCGCGTGGCAACGTCGATCACTTCCGCGGCCGTGCCGGGCCAGCCGCGGCCCGAGACGCATGAAATGAAATCAGCCGTGCGCCAGAGCAGCGAGCGGCCGCCGGATAGTGCCATGTCCTGCTGCCTCTTCGATCCGCGTCCGGCAGTACCGTCGGGTGTCATCGTCAGGCGGGCGGCCGGCGACGTCTTTGACGATCCCGCTGCGGCCCGTCTCGGTGACGGACACTAGCCGCGGGCCTCGCCAGCGCCGGCATGACATTGCCGAGATCGGATGCGGGGGGCGTCGCGGCGGTGCAGCCGGCTTGATAGGGTTTGAGATATTCGCTCAAACTGCATCATCGTGGCACGTCACCCGGGAAGCGCAGCATGACCAAGCGGCCGACGATCGCCGATCTGGCCCGCACCTCCGGGCTGAGCGTGGCGACCGTGGACCGGGTGCTGAACGGCCGGTCGCCGGTGCGGGAAGCGACCGCCGCGCGGATTGCCGAGGCGGCCGAGGCGATCGGCTACCACGCGGCGAAACTGCTCAAGCAGCGCGTCACCGAGGGGCCGACGCGCACCTTCGGCTTCCTGCTGCAGAAGCGGCAGGATGCGTTCTATCAGGCGCTCGCGGCCGAACTGGCGGCGGCCACCCGCGCCACCACGGCGGTGCGCGGCAAGCCGCTGGTGGCGTTCATCGACGAACTGGTGCCCGCGGCGATCGCCGGCAAGCTGCGCGAGATCGGCCGCGGCGCCGACGCGCTGGCCGTCGTCGCCGTCGACCACCCGCACGTGACCGAGGCGATCGGCGAGCTTGCGGCGGCTGGCGTGCCGACCTTCACGCTGCTGACCGACCTGACGGCGCCGGCGCGGGCCGGCTATATCGGCCTCGACAGCCGCAAGGTCGGCCGCACCGCCGGCTGGACGATCTCCCGGCTGGCGCGCGAGCCCGGGCCGGTCGGCGTACTGGTCGGCACGCACCGCTATCTCGGCCAGGAACTCGCCGAAATCAGTTTTCGCAGCTACTTCCGCGAGCATGCGCCGGGGTTCCGGCTGCTGGAAACGGTGGTGGACCTGGAAGACGACCGGATCGCCTACGAGGCGACGCTCGACCTGCTCGCGCGCACCCGGTCGCTGCAAGGCATCTACCTCGCGGGCGGCGGCATGAAAGGCATGATCGAGGCGCTGCGCGACGAACGCGTCGGCGACCGGGTGGTGGTGGTGTGCAACGAACTGCTGCCGGTGACGCGCGCCGCGCTGATCGACGGGGTGATCGACCTTGTGCTGTCGACGCCGCTGGCCGCCCTCGCCGCCCGCGCGGTCGAGGCCATGGCGCGCGCCGCCGGGACAGGCCACGTGGACGGAATGAGCCAGATCCACCTGTCGGCTGAGCTGTACATCAGCGAAAACCTCTGAGCGCCGCGGCTTGAGCGATGCCCTCAGCGCGGCGCCGCCCGCCGATGAGAGATTTGAGAGAATTCGGCGGGGTCGGCGACGCGCGCGTTGACTCTTTGGCCGTTTGGAATGTTTATTCTGTCCGGCGTAACGCTCATTCCAACAAGAAGCACGCCTGACCGGCATACGACCTGCGGCACCCAGCGGTGCATTCAGGCGCGTTTCGCCAGAGAGGGCGGAACCCAGACAGGGCGGAACAAGGAAACGGTTCGACCCAACTCCCTGATGCGGCGGATGACGGCACCCCGGCTTGGCGCGGCTGTTCCCGACCGTCCACGAAATTCACGTTCCATTGGGTTCCGGCTGCGGAATCCGCTCCGGCTATTCATCGGGCGCCGCCGGACGCCCGCCAGCGAGGAGACGATCATGAAGAAACTGCTGCTTGCGACGGCCATGATGGCCATGACCACGGGCGGTGCGATGGCCGCCAACATCGGCGTGTCGATGTCGCAGTTCGACGACAACTTCCTGACCGTGCTGCGCAACGCCATGCAGGACTACGCCAAGACCAAGCCCGGCATCACCCTGCAGGTCGAGGACGCGCAGAACGACGTCGGCAAGCAGTTGAACGAGATCCAGAACTTCATCGCGGCAAAGGTCGACGCGATCATCGTCAACCCGGTCGACACCGACGCCACGCCGAAGATGAGCAAGCTTGCCGAAGCCGCCGGCATCCCGCTGGTCTACGTCAACCGCATGCCGTCGGACGCCAAGCTGCCGGCGAAGGTCTCGTTCGTCGGCTCCGACGAGCGCGACTCGGGCACGATGGAGGCCAAGGAGGTCTGCAAGCTGCTCGGCGGCAAGGGCGACATCGTCATCCTGATGGGCGAGCTTTCCAACCAGGCGGCGCGGCAGCGCACGGCCGACGTGGAAGACGTGATCAAGACGCCCGGGTGTTCCGGCATCAAGGTGCTGGAGAAGCAGACCGGCAACTGGAACCGCACCCAGGGTGCGGACCTCGTGACCAACTGGATCAGCGCCGGCATTGCGCCGAACGCGATCGTCTCCAACAACGACGAGATGGCGATCGGCGCGATCCAGGCGCTGAAGGCCGCCGGCAAGCCGATCGGCGTCGGCCCGGGCAAGATCCTCGTCTCCGGCATCGACGCGACCCAGGACGGGCTGGCGGAGATGAAGGCCGGCAACCTCGCGGTCACCGTGTTCCAGAACGCCGTCGGCCAGGGCCAGGGCGCGGTCGACACGGCGCTGACGCTGGCCAAGGGCGGCACGGTCGAGGCGATGGTGTGGGTGCCGTTCGAACTCGTGACGCCCGCGGACATGGATAAGTACGCGAAGAAGAACTAGGCTCACCCGCGGCTCCGGGCGCGGCCCCAAACCGCGCCCGGCGGCCCAACGCCTGGGGAGGAGTGCGCCGAATGCAGCGCGCAGACACGATCGACCGCGCGCCGGAGCCTGTCGGCTACCTGCTCGAAGTCGAGCACGTCCGCAAGGAATTCCCGGGCGTCATGGCGCTCGACGACGTTTCCTTCCGGCTGCGTCCCGGCACCGTGCACGCGCTGATGGGCGAGAACGGTGCCGGCAAATCGACGCTGATGAAGATCATCGCCGGCATCTTCCACCCCGACCGCGGCTCGTTCCGCATCAAGGGCCAGGAGGTGCGGCTGGATTCGCCGCTGCACGCGCTGCAGCACGGCGTGGCGATGATCCATCAGGAACTCAACCTGATGCCGTTCATGACGGTCGCGGAAAACATCTGGATCCGCCGCGAGCCGCTGACAAGACTCGGTTTCGTCAACCACCGGGAGCTGAACCGCCGCACCGCGGAACTGTTCACGCGGCTGAAGATCGCCATCGACCCGGAGACCGAAGTGCGCGACCTCAGCGTCGCCAACCGGCAGATGGTCGAGATCGCCAAGGCAGTGTCCTACGATTCCGACGTGCTGATCATGGACGAACCGACCTCGGCGCTGACCGAGCGCGAGGTGCACCATCTGTTCGAGATCATCCGCGGGCTGAAGGCCGCCGGCCGCGGCATCGTCTATATCACCCACAAGATGAACGAGCTGTTCGAGATCGCCGACGAGGTCTCGGTGTTCCGCGACGGCCAGTATATCGGCACGCGCGCCGCCGCCGCTGTCACGCGTGACGAGATCATCCGCATGATGGTCGGGCGCGAAATCTCGCAGATGTTTCCGAAGGAGGACGTGCCGATCGGCGATGTCATGCTGTCGGTGCGCGACCTGTGCCTCGACGGCTGGTTCCGCAACGTGTCGTTCGACCTGCATGCCGGCGAGATCCTCGGCGTCGCCGGGCTGGTCGGCTCCGGGCGCAGCAACGTCGCCGAGACGATCTTCGGCGTCAGCCCGGCAACCTCGGGCAACATCCGCATCCGTGGCGAGGACGTGCGCATCGGCAGCCCGCATGCCGCGATGGCGCACGGGCTCGCGTTCCTGACCGAGGACCGCAAGGAGACCGGCTGCTTCCTGATCCTGGACGTGCTCGCCAACATGCAGATGGCGGTGCTGACGCGCGGCTTCGTGCGCGCGGGCATGGTGCAGAGCGGACCGCTGACGCGGCAGTGCGAGGAGATGCAGCGCGCGCTAAGGGTGAAAACCCCGGACCTGCACGAGATGGTTTTGAACCTCTCCGGCGGCAACCAGCAGAAGGTGCTGATCGCGCGCTGGCTGCTGACCAAGCCGAGCATCCTGATCCTCGACGAGCCGACGCGCGGCATCGACGTCGGCGCGAAGGCGGAAATCCATCGCCTGATTACCCAGCTCGCCGGCCAGGGTGTCGCGGTGCTGATGATCTCCTCGGAGATGCCGGAAGTACTTGGGATGAGCGACCGGGTGATGGTGATGCACGAAGGGCGGGTCACGGGCTTCCTTGATCGGAAAGATGCCGATCAGGTGAAGGTCATGGAACTGGCGTCGCAGTAGGCGGGCGCGGGCGCATAGGCACAGGGATTGGCAATGTCCACCGAACAGATCTCCGACGTCCTGCCGCAAGTCGCCACGCGGCCCAGGCGGCGGCGGCGGATGCCGGCCGAGGTCAGCATCCTGCTCGTGCTCGTCGGCATCGCGCTGGCGTTCGAGGCGCTGGGCTGGCTGTTCGTCGGCCAGAGCTTCCTGTTCAACAAGCAGCGACTCGTGGTGATGATCCTGCAGGTCTCGGTCGTCGGCATCATCGCCGTCGGCGTGACCCAGGTGATCATCACCGGCGGCATCGACCTGTCCTCCGGCTCGGTCGTCGGCGTGACGGCAATGATGGCGGCGAGCCTCGCGCAGACATCGGATTTCGCCCGCGCGGTGTACCCGTCGCTGACCGATCTGCCGGTCGTGTTCCCGATCGCCATGGGGTTGATCGCCGGGCTGATCGCCGGGCTGATCAACGGCAGCCTGATCGCCTACACCGGCATCCCGCCATTCATCGCCACACTTGGCATGATGGTGACGGCGCGGGGCTTTGCGAAATGGTACACGCGCGGCCAGCCGGTCAGCATGCTCTCCGACAGCTACGCCTTCATCGGCACCGGCGCGAACCCCGTCATCACCTTCCTGGCCGTGGCGCTGATCTTCCACGTTGCGCTGCGCTACACGCGCTACGGCAAGTTCACCTACGCGATCGGCGCCAACGTGCAGGCCGCGCGCGTCTCCGGCATCGATGTCGGGCGGCATTTGATCAAGGTCTACGCGATCGCCGGGCTGCTCTCGGGGCTCGCCGGCATCGTCACCTCGGCACGCGCCATCTCCGGGCAGGCCGGCATGGGGGTGATGTACGAACTCGACGCCATCGCCGCGGCGGTGATCGGCGGCACCAGCCTCGCCGGCGGCGTCGGGCGGATGACCGGGACGGTGGTCGGCACGATCATCCTCGGCGTCGTCACCTCCGGCTTCACCTTCCTGCGCATTGACGCCTACTATCAGGAGATCGTGAAGGGCATGATCATCGTCGCCGCCGTGATCGCCGACCAGTATCGCCAGCGCAAGCGGCGCCGGGGCTGATGGGACTATCGGGCGCGCCCATCAGTTTATGAGAGAATTGATAGAATATCTCGCAACGTTGTTGATACTTTCGCCGCACCGGCGTAACGGGGCGGGACCGCAGCCGATGCGCCAACCAGGGGACGCCGCCGATGGGAGTTGATGTTCACCCGCGCAACTACTCGCTGACCGGGCCGCTCAACGCGCGCGCGGTCGAGGTCGGGCTGGCCAACGCCGAGTGGTACCGCACCAGCATCCCCCGCAAGCAGATGAAGGAGCTGATGCAGCGCTCCGACGGCCGGGCGACGCGGGACACCCTGGTCTGGCTCGGCCTGCTGGTGCTGTTCGGCGGCCTCGGCGTGACTTTCTGGGGCTCGTGGCTCTGCGTACCGTTCTTCCTCGCCTACGGCGTGCTGTACGGCTCCTCGGGCGACAGCCGCTGGCACGAATGCGGCCACGGCACAGCCTTCAAGACGCAGTGGAAGAACGAGGCCGTCTATCAGATCGCCTGCTTCATGATGGTGCGCAATCCGGCCGTCTGGCGCTGGAGCCACGCCCGCCACCACACCGACACCATCATCGTCGGCCGCGACCCGGAGATCATCGCCCCGCGCCCGCCGCAACTCTGGAAGATCGCGCTCGCCTTCTTCGGCCTGCTCGACGTGCCGCAGGCGCTCGGCGCAATGCTCCGCTACGCCGCCGGCCGGCTCAACGACGCCGAGCGCGACTACATCCCCGCCGGCGAGCAGCACAAGGTGTTCAGCGTCGCGCGGATCTGGGTTGCGATCTACGCGGCCACGCTGCTCGCCTGCGTGTTGCTGCACTCGATCCTGCCGCTGATGCTGATCGGCCTGCCGCGCTTCTATGGCGCGTGGCACCACATCATGACCGGCCTGACGCAGCATATCGGGCTGGCCGAGGACGTGCTGGACCATCGCCTGAACTGCCGCACCGTCTACATCAATCCGCTCAGCCGGTTCGTCTACTGGAACATGAACTACCATGTGGAGCACCACATGTTCCCGATGGTGCCGTACCACGCGCTGCCGCGGCTGCACGCGGCGATGAAGGACGATTGCCCGCCGCCCTATCCGAGTTTCTGGGCCGCGTACAAGGAAATCGTCCCGACCCTGCTGCGGCAGCTTCGCGACCCGGAGTATTTCGTGCACCGCGAATTGCCGCCGACGGCGCGCCGCATGCCGGCGAGCAGTAGCCCGCAGGCCGCGGCGGCCGAATAGCACCTCGACGGAGAACGAACATGGCTGACGGCTGGATCGACGCGTGCGCGGCGGACGACATCGACGAGGAGGACGTGATCCGGTTCGACCACACCGGCCGCACCTTCGCGATCTACCGCACCGAGGGCGACCGCTATTTCGCCACCGACGGGCTGTGCACGCATGAGAAGGTCCACCTCGCCGACGGCTTCGTGATGGGCACCATCATCGAATGCCCCAAGCACAACGGCCGCTTCGACGTGCGCACGGGCGAAGCCAAGGGCGCGCCGGTATGCGTCAATCTCGCGACCTACCCGGTCAAGGTCGAAGCCGGCCGCGTGCTTTTGCAGATCGGCTGAGCCCCGGGGGTCATTCCACGCCGCCGGCTTCGGTGACGAGGTCGGCGAACTCCGGATGGCGGCGCAGGAACGCGGCGACGAACGGGCATTCCGGCACCACGCGCAACCCGCACTGCCGCGCCTCCTCCAGCACCGCGCGCACCAATGCCGAGCCGACGCCGTGGCCCTCGGCCGCGTGCGGCACTTCGGCGTGCGTCAGGATCAGCCGGTCGCCGGCGCGCACGTAGGTGACGTACGCGATGCCGCCATCGGCCGCCATTTCGAAGCGGCGGCGGGCGGTGTTGTCGGTCAGCTCAGCCACTGGCGCGCGGCGTCGGGAAGAACCGGTTCGGCGGCCGCGGCAGGCCGAGATTTTCGCGCAGCGTCGTGCCCTCGTACTCGCGCCGGAAAATGCCTCGTCGCTGCAATTCCGGGACCACGAGATCGACGAACTCGTCGAGTCCCTGCGGGACCGTGTGGAACATCACGTTGAACCCGTCGCTGCCACGCTCCTCCAGCCATTCCTGCATCCGATCGGCGATATCCGCCGGCGTGCCGACCATCTCCAGCCCGCCATAGGCGCCGACGCGCTGCGCCAGTTGCCGCACCGTCAGCCCGTCGCGCCGCGCGAGGTCCACCAGCGACTGCCGGGCACTCTTGCTCTGGTTCGTCTCGGGAATCTCGGGCAGCGGCGCATCGAGGTCAAAGCCCGAGACATCGACGCCGAGCCGCATCGCGAGGTTCGGCAGGCCACTGTCCGAATGCACCAGACTGTCCAGCAGCGCCTTCTTGCGCTGCGCCTCGGCCCGCGTCTCGCCGACGATCACGTGCACGGCGGGCAGGATTTTCAGATGCTCCGGGTCGCGGCCGATCGCTGCCATGCGGCCTTTCACGTCGCGGTAGAACGCCTGCCCGTCCGCGAGCCGCGGCGAACTGCCGAAGATCACTTCCGCGGTTTCGGCCGCGATCTGCCGGCCGGCGTCCGACGCGCCGGCCTGAACGATCACCGGCCAGCCCTGGATCGGCCGCGCGACGTTCAGCGGCCCACGCACGGAAAAATGCTCGCCCTTGTGGGCCAGCACGTGCAGCCGCTCGGGGTCGAAGAAGATGCCGCTCTCCTGGTCGTGCAGGAAGGCGTCGTCCGCCCAGCTGTCCCACAGCCCGGTAACGACGTCGAAGAACTCGCGGCCGCGCCGGTAGCGTTCGCCGTGCTCCACCGCGTCGTCGAGCCCGAAATTCAGCGCCGCGTCGGGGTTAGACGTGGTGACCAGATTCCAGCCGGCGCGCCCACCGCTCAGATGGTCGAGCGAGGCGAATTTGCGGGCGATATGATACGGTTCGTTGTAGGTCGTGGACGCGGTCGCGATCAGCCCGAGCCGCTCCGTCACCACCGCCAGCGCCGGCAGCAGCGTCAGCGGATCGAAGGAACTGACGGTCGCACTGCGCCGCAGCGCCGACATCGGCATGTTCAGCAGTGCCAGATGGTCGGCCATGAAGAAGGCGTCGAACCGGCCGCGCTCCAGCGTCTGCGCGAACCGCTTCTGCATCGGCCAGGAGAAATTCGCGTCCGCGGCGGCGCCCGGGTAGCGCCACCAAGCGGTATGGATGCCGACCGGGCGCATGAACGCCCCGAGCCTCAATTGTCGCGTCATGCCGTCACCGTGGGGCGAGCGGTTCGGCGGTCAGGGTGGCGGGTCATGCAGATCTCCTAGCCGGTCGCCCAAAGACATTGGTTGCGATCGGCGTCTGTGCAATGTCGAAAATCACGCAGGGAACGGGTGTGTTTCGGCAACGCGCGGCAAACGGCACGGGAGGATGGACGGCGTGCCGCCATTTGGTACTCTGGCGTCGCCGCATCACGCCGCAGCGAGGGCCGCCCGATGACCGCGTTTGTCCACGAATTCGGCCGCGTCCGCACGCTCGCCGCCGACATCGCCGCCGGCAGGCTGACCTCCGCCGACCTGGTGGAGCGCGCACTCGCCCGCATCGCCGCGGTGGACGGTGCCGTGCAGGCCTGGGCTGTGGTGCTCGCCGACGAAGCCCGGGCTGCCGCCAGGACACTGGATGCGGAGGCGCGCAGCGGTACCCTGCGCGGGCCGCTGCACGGCATTCCGGTGGGGGTGAAGGACGTGATCGACGTCGCCGGCGTGCCGACGCGCGCGAACTGCCGTGCCCGCGCCGACCTGCCGCCCGCTTCGGGGGACGCAACCGTGGTCGCGCATCTGCGCGCCGCGGGTGCGGTGATCCTCGGCAAGACCCACACGACCGAACTCGCGTATTCTGAAAGCGTACCGCCGACGCGCAATCCGCACGACGTCTCGCGCACGCCGGGCGGCTCCTCCGCCGGCTCGGCCGCCGCGGTGGCGTCCGGCACGGTGCCGTTCGCGCTCGGCACGCAGACGGCGGGGTCGGTGAACCGGCCGGCGGCCTATTGCGGCGTCGGCGCGTTCAAGCCGTCCACCCTTGCCATTGCCGGCGTCGGCGTGGTGCCGCTGGCGCCGAGTTTCGATACCGTCGGCGCCTTCGCGGCCTCGGCAACGGATGCCGTGGCACTGGCGGCGGGCTATGCACCGGCGCATCTGCGGCTTGGCACCGGCCACGCCGGCGGCAGCCGCATCGTCGTGCTGCGCGATCCGTTGCTCGACCGCGCCGACACCGAAACGCAGGCGGCCGTCGCGGCGTTCGCCGAACGCCTTGCCGCCTCCGGGCTGCGGGTCGAGGAGGCCGCCTCGCCGGTGCCGCTGGACGATATCCGCACCGAGCATCGCCTCGTGCTGCTGGCGGAACTCGGCATCTGCCATGGCGGTTGGCCGGCCAACCGACTGGCGCCGCGGCTGGCCGCCGATGTCGCGGCCGGGCTCGGCATCCCGGCTGCCGAGTATCACCGGGCACTGGGCGCCCTCGCCGCCTTCCGCGCCCGGTTCTGGGCGGCGTTCGGGCCAGCCGACATCCTGCTGCTGCCGACGGCGCCCGCCGTCGCCCCGGTCGGCACGGCGACCGGCGACCCCTCGTTCGTCGTCCCCGTCACCGCCCTCGGCGGCCCCGCCGCGTCGGTCCGCGCCGGACTGGGTGCCACGAGCAGCATGCCCGTCGGCGCCATGCTCACCGCCGCCCCCGGCACCGACGCCCGCCTCGCGGCGTTCCTGCTGGAGGAGGCGGACCCGGCGCTGGACCTGTAGACGCTGGTCGTCAACGGCGTGCCGGGCCGGGCACGGCCGCAACGAAAGACTGTCATGGAATTGTCTTAACTCCCGTGATAGGCCGCGCGGCCCTGGCCGCAGAAGGCGTCGCGGATGTCCGGAACCGAGTTTCCCGTTACCCTGCTCAACCTCGCCGGCAGTATCGCGCTGCTGTTGTGGGGGGTGCGCATGGTGCAGACGGGCATCCAGCGCAGTTTTGGCGCCCGGCTGCGCACCGCCCTCGGCGCCGCCTTGCGCACGCCGTCAAAGGCGTTCCTGACCGGCCTCGGCGTCACCGCGATCTTGCAAAGCAGCACCGCGACCGGGCTCATGGTCTCCGGCTTCGCCGCCGGCGGGCTGGTCGACCTGGTGCCGGCGCTGGCGGTGATGCTCGGCGCCAATGTCGGCACCACCCTGATCGTGCAGTTGTTGTCGCTCGACCTGTCGGCGGCGACGCCGGCGTTGATCCTGCTCGGGGTGCTGATGTTCCGCCGTGGGCAGGTGACGCGCACGCGCGACCTCGGGCGCGTGGCGATCGGGCTCGGCCTGATGCTGATGGCGCTGCACCAGTTGCTCGACCTCGTGACGCCGTTCGAGGACGCGCCGAGCCTGCGCATGCTGCTGGGCTCCGTCGCGACGGAGCCGGTGCTGGATGTCGTGCTGGCGGCCGGCCTGACCTGGGCCGCGCATTCCAGTGTGGCGATCGTACTGCTGATCATGTCGCTGGCGGCGAAAGGCGTGGTGCCGCCGCATGCCGCCTTCGCGCTGGTGCTCGGCGCCAACCTGGGCACGGCGCTCAACCCGCTGCTCGAGGGCGCCGAGGGGTCGGACGCCGCGGCGCGGCGGGTGCCGGCGGGCAATCTCGGCACGCGGCTGGTCGGCGTGGTGATCGGCCTGCTGGTGCTGCCCTGGGCCGGGCCGTGGCTGGTCACGATCGAGCCGGATGCGGCGCGCGCGGTCGCCGACCTGCATCTGGCCTTCAACCTTGTGCTGGCCGGGCTGTTCTTCCCGTTCCTGCGGCAGTATGCGGCGCTGCTGCGCAGGCTGTTCCCCGCACGCGTCGAGGCCGCCGACCCGTCCCGGCCGATCTATCTGGACGAGGCGGCGCGCGAAACCCCGGTGGTCGCGGTTGGGGCTGCGGCGCGCGAGGCATTGCGGCTCGCCGACATGCTGGAGGCGATGCTGCTGGCTGCGCGCGAGGCGTTCGTGGCCGACGACCGCAAGCGCGTGGCCGAGGCGCGGCGCATGGACGATGTGCTGGACAAGCTGAACGGCGCCATCAAGGTCTACCTGACCGGCCTGGACCCGGAAGCGGTGTCGGAGGCCGATCAGCGCCGCATCGCGGAGATCCTGGCGTTCACCACCAACCTGGAACACGCGGGCGACGTGGTGGACAAGAACCTGCTCGGCCACGCCGCCAAGCGGCTGAAGCGCAACCTCGTGCTGCCGCCGGCGCAGGCCAGCGAAGTCAGCGCCCTGATCGCCCGGCTGGTCGCCAATGTCCGCGCCGCCGCCGCGGTGTTCATGACCGAGGACGTGCGGGCGGCGCGGCTACTGGTGGCGGAAAAGGAGGCGTTTCGCGACCTGGAGGCGGAGGCCACCGAGGCGCATTTCGCGCAGATCAGCTCAGGGCAGAAAGCCGCTGCCGAGGCCGGCGCGTGGCGGCTCGACCTCCTGCGCGACCTCAAGCGCATCAACGCGCATCTGGTCGAGGGGGCAGCCTATCCGGTGCTGAAGAGCCAGGGCGAACTGCTGCCGACGCGGCTGCGCGACCACGACGACCCCAGCCAGGAGTAAACCGTCTACCGGTCCTCGTCGTAGGGCAGGTCGGCGTGCAGCTTGGCGCGCTCGTGCCGCATCTGGCCGCAGCGGCGGCAGGTCACTTCGCGGTCCCAGCCGAACGCCCAGCGGCTCCACGGCGTCGCCGACCAGCGATGCGACACGACCGCGCACAGCGGCGTCGCATACCAGCGGGTGGCGCCGCGGAGCACGCGGATCTGGTCCGGCACGTACTCCTCGGGCCGCGATGATGGGTTCCCGCCGCCCAAACCGGCAGGCGCGTGCAGATGTGGCGTCGCCATCGAAGTCGCCATCGTCCTGTATCCTTCTCGGACTCCGAAAGTGGGGAGTTGCCCGGTCGGTAGCAACACTAGAATACATCATTTGCTAAAAAGCAATCTTCAACGGCGCATGGCCGGAGCGGCGCCACCCGCCATGGTTGCAGGCCTCCGCGGTCAGTCGCCGTGAAGAAACGCCCGGATCGCCGCGATCGTCGGCGCGTCCATCAACGCCGGCGCGTGCCCGGCGCCCGGCACCATCAGCGCCTGCGCGCCCGACGCCTGCATGCGCGCGAGGGTGTCCGGTTCCAGCATGTCGCTTGCCTCGCCGCGCAGCACGAGGCTCGGGATGCGCACGCGCGCCCAGAACGCCCACAGGTCCTGGTCGGTGGTCTCGTGCTCCAGGATCGGCCGCGCGATCGCCGGGTCGTAGTGAAAGGTCACGCGCCCGTCGGGCATCCGCCGCGCCGAATAGCGGGCCAGATGCGCCCATTGCGCATCGGTCAGCGGGCCGAAGCCCGCGTGCAGCGCCCGCAGCCGCCGCTCCAGCGCCTTCATGTCGAAAAACACCGACTGCTGGCGGAACGAGTCGCGGATGCGAGCCTGCCCCGCCGCCGGGATCAGCGGCCCCACGTCGTTCAGCACCAGCCGCGTCAGCCGCTGCCCGGGCGAGGCCGCCACCACCATGCCGCACACGCCGCCCAGCCCGGTGCCAAGCCACGCCACCGGCTTCTCGATCAGCGCCAGCAGGTACGACAGCGCCTGCACATAGGTCGCCGGATGATACAGCGCCGCGTCCGGCAGCCAGTCCGAGCCGCCGCGCCCGGGCAGGTCGGGTGCGATCACTCGGAACTCGTCGGCCAGCGCCTCGGCCAGCCCGTCGAAGTCGCGGCCGGTGCGCGTCAGGCCGTGCACGCACAGCAGCGGCGGCGCGGCGGGGCTGCCGGTCTCGACGTAGGCGAGGCGATGGAAGGCACCGTGCAGCAGGTAGTGCAGCTCCCCCCGCCGCGGCCACATCAGACGACGCCCCGCTCCCGCAGCGCCGCCACCTCCGCCGCGTCCAAACCCAGCAGGCCGCGCAGCACGTCCCCGGTATGCGCGCCGAGGGTCGGCGGCGAGATGCGGTAGTCCACCGGCGTTTCCGAGAGCCGGACCGGATTGGCGATCACCTTCACGCGGCCGCCCGCGGCGCTGTCGTGCGGCAGCTCCAGCACCATGCCGCGCGCCTGCACCTGCGGGTCGGCGAACACCTCGGAGAGCTTGTTGATCGGCCCGCAGCCGATCTGCAGCGCCTCCAGTTGCCCGACCCACCACGCGGTCGGGTGCGCGCGCATCACGGGCGTCAGCGTGTCCGTCACCAACTGGCGGTTGCGCACCCGCTCGGCGTTGGTCGCAAACTGCGGATCGTCCGGCAAACCCTCCAGGCCGAACGCCGCGCAGAAACGGCGAAATGTCGGATCGTTGCCAATTGACAAAACGACATGACCGTCTTTGGTCGGAAAGACCTGATACGGCACGATATTGGGATGCTGGTTGCCGAGCCGCGGCTGGTCTTCGCCGGTGGCGAGGTAGTTCATGCCCTGGTTGGCCAGCCACGCGACATGCGTGTCGAGCATGCCAATGTCGATCTGCTGGCCCTGGCCGGTGCGCTCCTTGTGGCGCAGCGCCGCCAGAATGCCGATGCAGCCGTACAGGCCGGCGAACAGGTCGGCGACCGGCACGCCGACCTTCTGCGGCAGCCCGTCCGGCTCGCCGGTCAGGCTCATCACGCCGCCCATCGCCTGGATCAGGCTGTCATAGCCCGGCCGCGGCGCATAGGGCCCGGTCTGCCCGAAGCCGGTGATGGAACAGTAGATCAGCCCCGGAAATTGCGCCCGCAGTTGCTCGTAGCCGAGGCCATACTTGGCCAGCGCGCCGACCTTGAAATTCTCGACCAGGATGTCGCAGCGCGCGAGCAGCCGCTTCGCGAGGTCCTGGCCCTCGGGTTTGGCGATGTCGAGGGTGACGGACTGCTTGTTGCGGTTCACGCCGACGAAGTAGGCGCTTTCCTGGGAGCCGGGCATGAACGGCGGCGCGAACCCGCGCGTGTCGTCGCCGCTGCCCGGCTTCTCGATCTTGATCACCTCGGCGCCGAGGTCGCCGAGCATCTGCACGCAGGTCGGCCCGGCGAGCACGCGCGTGAGGTCGAACACCCGCAACCCGCGCAGCGGGCCCGAGGCAGGAGCGGAGGGATCAGGCATTCTTGGCTCGCTTGGACGTGAGGCGAAGGGACTGGCCGGTATAGGGACGACCTCGCCCGGTCCCGTCAATCCTTGCCGGATGGCGCGCACGGGCTCGCCGGCATCGCGCCCGACCATGCACCGTGGCGGATGCAGACGTCGATCTTCACGTGGTCCGAGGCATCGCGGCCCGCCCATTGGGCGGTGACGTCGTACAAGGCGTGCTGGCTGCAATAATCCGCCGCCGCGGCGTGGCGGGCGACGCTGACATCGCGAAAGCCGCGGTTCGTCAGATCGTACGACGCGGAATACAACTCCGCGCCGGTGATGACGTCGCCGGCGGGCACATCGGCCGTCGCCAGTGTCTCGGTTTCGGCGCGCGCGGCCTGCTTCGCCTGGAACACGCTGGTGCCGTCCGGCTTGCAGCGCGGCGACTGCGCGGTACATAGCAGGACCTCCACCATGTAGCCCGGCTGGTCACCGGCAGCGGAGGCCGGACAGGCGTCGTTGGCGTGGCCCACTGTTGTCATCGCCAGCAGCAGAGATGTTGCCGCCATCCCGACATGTCGCTTCCTGGCCATGCGCCCGCCCCGCTTCCCCGTTCTCTGGTATTGGGGCGAGGTTAGCCTCGGGCCGGCCGCAAGGCCACCCCACCGGCGGCGTGCTACTTGTAGTAGCCGACGCCGCACATCTGGTCGGCCACCTTGGTCACAAACGACACTTTCGCGGCCGGCGTGTGCGAGGCCGGCTTCGGCCACATGTAGCTGACCGCCTTGATCTCCCCCGGCTGCGCCACCGCCAGCATCTCCTGGCCGAACGCAACGCCGTCGACGTCATACAGGTCCTTGATGTTCTGGCCGATCTGTTTGGCGTCGATATGCGCGTCGACCTTGCCGTCGGTGCGAGCGCAGAAGACGTACAGATCGCGGTCCTTGAAGCCGGGGTCGCCGCGGTTGAACGCGGCCAGCGCCTTGGCCTCGTCGGCTTTCACGGCGGCAACCGCCCGCTCCAGCATCGCCTTGGCATCCTGTGCCGAGCCTGTGGCGTCGGCCAGAACGGAACCGCCAGCCAGCAGCACGACCGCCGCGCAGACGGCCGGCAGGGCTCTCCGAATTTTCATGGGTCGCTCCACTTCGTTTTTGGCGGGGCCGGCATCGCGCCGGCCCCGCGCTGTCGCAGCTAGAAGATCATCCAGGCGAACAGATAGAGCGTGTTGTTGTCGCTGGCGTTGCGGCCATACCCGTCGTAGTTCGTGGTGCCGCCGTTGAACTGCGTGTACAGCGTGTACTGCGCGCCCACCTTCAGGTTGACCCAGGGGCCCGCCCACGAGTCGGCCTTGCCGAACGGCACATAGTCGGCCTCGAAGATGAATTCGTTGCTGTTCGGCTTGCCGTTGTTGCTGCCGGAGAGTGGCGCCGGTGCATACAGCGCGGGGTTTGCGGTGCCCCAGCTCTTCTGCCAACCCAGCGTCGCGCCGTAGGTCTGCTGGTAGTAGTAGGTGACGCTGACGCGCGCCTGGTCGAGCGTGTTGGCAGCCTGGCTCGACGCGCCGCCATTGGTCGAGCCGACGAGGTTCTGCACCTCGTGGTCGAAGATGCCGAGCGCGGTCACCACATGCGTGCCGTCGCCGATGTACTGGTAGCCGCCGTCGACCGCGTAGTCGGTGTAGCTGTCATGGCCCATCGAGCCGTCGCTGGTGAAGTTGCCGGTCGCCGGGTTGAAGTTGGAATGCAGATAGATGCCGCCCACATGGGCACTCTGGCCGTTCCAGTTCCACTCGTAGGCCGCGCGCAGATAGGGTGCCGGGTTGGCGGTGCTGCCGGGGCCGTAGGCGTTGCCGGTCAGCGCGAGCATTCGCTTGTTGTAGGTGTTGTAGAGCCCGGCTTCAAGATACAGCGAACGGTCGTACCACGCATACACCGTCGACCCGATGGCGTTGCCGGCAAGCCCTCCCGCCAGCAACGGTTGCGCCGCCGGCGTCGGCACCAGCGCCGAACTCACGTATGGATAACCCCAGGCGTAGCTTGAGTTGTAAGGGTCCTGCACCGTCGGGTTGTTGTTGACGTCCAACCCGAGCCGCAACTCGGTCTCGTTGAAGTCGAACGGCGTGGTCAGGCGCAAATCGGTGTTGTCGAGATAGCCGGCGCTGGCGATGCCATCGAAGGTTACCTGCACCATGCCGCCGGCATAGTCGGTGATGCGGCCGGCGAGGAACGCGCTGATCTGGTCCATGGCAAAGTTGCCGTTGGCGCCATAGTTGTTGGCGGCCGGTGCGCCCTGCCCCTTGGTGGTGTTGCTGTAGGAGCCGAGCAGCATGAACGATGCGGGGACGGCGGCCTGCCAGCCGTCGCCGCCGGTCTGCGTGTAGCCGCCGATCTTGAAGGCGCGGCCGAACGCGGTCAGTTGCGGCCCGTATGCGCCGATGTGGCAAGATGTACAGGGTTGGCCGGTTTGCAGGGCGAAACTCGGCACCGCGCGCGCCAGTTGCGGAAACAGCATCAGCATCAGCGCCGCGCCGAGTGCGACACCAAGCCGGATTGAACGCCTGATCATGGCAACGACTTTCCGTTGGATCGGCGACGCGGCGCCACTGCCGCGCCACCCGCGCCGCCGCGCGGCGCTACGCACTGCCTCAGTGCAGGGTGGCGAGATACGCGATCAGGCTCGCCCGCTTCTGCGCATCCTTCAGGCCCTGGTAGGCCATGATGGTATGGGGAACGACGTCCTTCGGGCTGGTCAGATACTTGTCGAGTGTCGCGGTGTCCCAGGTCAGCCCGGAATTCTTGTTCGCGTCCGAATAATGGAATCCGGAAACCTGACCGGCCTTGCGGCCAACGATGTCGAACAGGCTGGGGCCGGTCATGTTCCGCCCGCTTTGCTGGGAGTGGCAGATGCTGCATTGCGACTTGAACACCGCCTGTCCGGCGGCGGCGTCCTGCGCCATGGCGGGCGTTGCCGCGCCCCACAGGCCGCCGACAAGGCAGCATGCCAGCAACAGATGTCTCGCGCTCATCACGAACCTCACCGATGTTTTGGTCTGCATTCGAAGGTCGGCCTCCGATTCGCGTGCCCGCGTTCTCGCTCCGCCCTCGTCACCATCCATCCAGTCGAAACGCTAGTCCGCTCGCGGACGATCTCCATTGACCTGGGTCAAACCCGGTTGCACCGAGGGTGCTGGCCGGGGACATGCCCACCTGATGCAGTGCCGGCTGTCAGGGGAGCCGTGGTCCGCCACGTACTGGCGGCACATGGCGGCGGCGATGCTCGCCCGCGGCGTCTGTCGAAGACAGCAGCATCCATCGTACCCCTTCGCGATCGATACGCCCTTGAGTAGTCGGGGCCGCCGCGGGCGGAAAGATTCGGAAACTACTCATGCCCGGCCGGCGGCGGGCTTCGGATGCCGGTCGGATCGGCTGTTCCCGGCACGCGATTCCTATTCCGGGACGACCACGACGCCCATCGGCAAAGCCGCGGCCCGATCGTCGGCGCCGGCCGGCGTCCGCTCCTGCGCCCGCGGCAGATACACTTCGACGGTGGTGCCCTCGCCCGGCACGCTGTGCAGCCGCAGGGTGCCGCCGAACTGGCGGACCACGCCATCCACCTGCGCAAGCCCCAGACCGTCGCCCTGGCCGATCGGCTTGGTGGTGAAGAACGGCTCGCAGGCGCGGGCGAGAACCTCCGGCGGCATGCCGGTGCCGGCATCGGCCACCGACAGCAGGATGTAGTCGCCGCTCGGCAGTTCCGCCGGCAGGTCCGGCTCGTCAAACCCGACATTGCGCGTGGCGATCCACAGCCGGCCGCCCGCCGGCATCGCGTCGTGCGCGTTGCGGGCGAGGTTGACCACGATCGACTTGAGCTGCGCCGGGTCACCCACCGCCGGCCACACAAGCGGTGCCAGATCGGTCTCGATCTGCACGGCCTCGCCCACGATCTGCTGCAGCAACTCCTGCATGCCGGCCAACACTGCGTTCGGGTCCACCGGCCGCGGCTCCAACGGCTGCTGCCCGGCGTAGGCCAGCAACTGATGCGTCAGCATGCTGCCGCGCCAGGCCGCGCGCATGGCGCGGTCGCGCTGCTTGCGCGCGCGGTCGTCCACCCCTTCCAGCCGCATTAGTTCCAGGTTGCCGATCACCACCGCCAACAGGTTGTTGAAGGAATGGGCGACGCCGCCGACCAGTTGGCCGATCGCTTCCAGGCGTTGCGCCTGCATCAGCGCCCGCTCGGCGCGCTGCCGCTCGGCGATCTCCCGCAACAGCCGCGTATTGACCCCGGCGAGCGCCCAGGTCCGCTCGGCCACCCGCTGCTCGAGTTCGTCGGCGAGACGCGCGCGCATCGCCTCGGCCTCCTTGCGCTCGGTCACGTCGCTGATGATGCCGACATAGCGGCGGATCTCGCCGGACGGTTCCGGCATCGGCGCCCCGCGCGCCTCCACCCAGCGCAGCGCGCCATCGTTCGCGCGCAGGATACGGCACTCGATGCACCACTCCCCGGACGCGGCCAGCGCCTCCTCCCGGATGTGATCCGCCGTCGCCCGGTCCTCCGGCACCACGTGGCGCAGGAACGCCGCGTGGCTCCATTCCACCGACAGGTCGACGCCGAAGATCGCCGCGTGGCGGGCCGAGCGCAGGATGCGACCGCTCGCGATGTCCTGTTCCCAGGTGCCGATGCCGGCGCTCTCGGTGGCGAAGCGCAGCCGTGCTTCGCTCTCCCGTAGCGCCACCTCCGCGCGCTTGCGCTCGTCGATGTCGCGAAAATAGATCGCGAGGCCGCGATCGTTGGGGTGGATGTCGATCTCGACCCAACGGGGCCGCAGCACCGCGAGCGCCTCCAGATGCACGATCCGCTGCTCGCGGGCGGCACGCTGGTAGGCGGCCTGCACCTCGCTGCCGACGAGTTGCGGGAACACCTCCCATATCACGTTGCCGATCAATTCGCCCCGCGGCCGGGCGCCCCACTCCTCGGCCCGGCGATTGACATGGGTGAACCGAAACTCGTGGTCGAGCGCGCAAAAAATGTCGCTGATGCTTTCGAGGATCTCGCTCGTCCGCGTGCGCGAGGTCGCCAGTGCGATTTCCGTGCGCGCGCGCGCCAGCGCCACCCCCAGCAGATTGGCCGCAGCCTGCATGAACGCGACGTCTGCCGGCCCGACATCCCCCGGCGCCGCGGTGCCGCCCTCCAGCACGCCGAACACGGTGCCGCCGCGCCGGATAACCACGTCGATCGCCCGCCGCAGACCATGCCCACGCAGCAGCGGCGACAACGGGAACCGGCCTCGCCCCGGGAAGATGTTGGAAATCACCGGCTCGCCGGTCCGGATGGCCTCGCTGGCCGAGGCGGCGGAACGGGCATCGATGCTGGACGGAAGACTCACGCGGTCCGGCCAGCCGACCACGGCCCGCGGCAGCAGACGCTCGCCGGCCGGCTGCCATTGCAGCACCGCGCAGAACTCCGTCTGCAGCCCCTGCGCAACAAGGCGGGCGGCTTCGTGCAGCAGCGCGTCCGCGCCGCCGATGCGCAACGCATAGGCGCCGAGCTCGGCCAGGATTTCCTGCTGGCGGAGGCGGAAACCCTGCGGTGCTTCGATCCGGATCGAACCCATTCCCCCGCCTGTTCGGGCGTTTGCCGTCCGGCGCTGCCAAGTACGCCACCGCCGCCGGTGCCTCTCACGTCACGGCCGCAGAGGTAGGCGGCGTCACCATCGCAGCCGCAGGTTTACAAACCCACACCACGGCACGCCCCGCGCCCCACTTCCTCGGCTCGCCGGCCGCCGCTAGGGTGCCGCGCATGACCGGCCCCTCGCCCCTGCCCGCCGACCCCAACGTTGCGATCGAAACCGACGAGACGGTGTGGGACGGCCGCTTCGCCCTGCAACGCATCAAGTTCCGCCAGCGCCGGTTCGACGGCCAGATGTCCGGGCTGCGCACCTGGGAATTGTGGCGCCGCGGCCGTGCTGCGGCACTGCTGCCGTACGACCCGGCCGCCGACGCGGTGGTGCTGATCGAGCAGTTCCGCCTGCCGGCGCTGGCTGCCGGCGTCGATCCGGTCATGGTCGAGGTGCCGGCCGGCCTCTGCGACCCCGGCGAAGAGCCGGCGACCACGGTGGTGCGCGAGGCCGAGGAAGAGATCGGGCTTCGCCCGCGTCGGCTGCTGCCGATCGGGGACTTCCTGCTCAGCCCGGGCGGCAGCGACGAGCGCGTGGCGCTCTATGTCGGCGAGATCGCTGTGCCCGCCGCCGACGCGGC
>Ga0302314_10004507_pt1 | contig 25593 bp, 33 predicted proteins | sample III_Palsa_N2_3_FD_200533 | JGI IMG/M metagenome (GOLD analysis project Ga0302314, IMG submission 200533) | Peat permafrost microbial communities from Stordalen Mire near Abisko, Sweden - III_Palsa_N2_3 | ecosystem: Environmental > Terrestrial > Soil > Palsa > Peat permafrost | place: Sweden... | reverse complement strand
ATCACCAGGAAGGCGTCGTGCTGGGGGTCGTAGTGGTCGTGGTGGCGCTGGCCGGTCTGCTGGGTGAGCTCCCAGGCCCGGTGTCCGGCGCGGTGGCCGGGGTCCTGGCCGGGGATGCTGGCCACGATCTGGCCGCCGGCGGCCGGGCACTGGCGGCAGCGGGTTTGCAGCTCGCTGGGCATCGTGGTCCTCCGATCAGGTCAGGGCGGACGGGCCCTCGTGGATCGCGTCGTAGAGGTGGAGCTGGCCGGTGCGGCCCTTCTCCACCGCGTACTTGGACAGCAGGAGTTGCATGTGCGCGCCGAGGTAGTCGGGGTCGGCGAACGCCTGCGCGAAGGTGATCCCGAACAGCCGGTCGGCGAACGCGTCCTCGGCCTTGACCAGGGTCAGGTTGTCGTCCAGGCGGCGGGCCTCTGCCGCGTCGCCCTCCTCCACCAGCTGGTTGTAACGGGCGTTCGGGTCGGGGCGGCGGGCCTGGGCGGCGGCGCGGGCACGGCCGACCAGGTCGGTGACGATGCGGGCCATGGGCGGTTCCTCCTGGAAATCCAGCTCTCCGAGCTGGGGTAATAGGGCTATGAACGCTGTTACCGCTGGGCGTGCTGTGAGGTTTGCGAGGGGTGTGTCAGCCGCGCCGGGCGGCCTGGGCGGCGGCGCGGTCGAGCAGCCGGTGCACCTCGTGCCGGGTCCGGCCCGGCTGGTCGTTCCACCGGTCGACGGAGCTGTGGCCGGTGGGGGCGATCTGCTCCATCAGCAGCGTGCGGGCGCGCATGACGGTGGCCTCGGTGCCGTATCCGGCGTTCAGCACCGCGAGCTGGCCGCCGAGCAGGCAGACCTCGCCCTGCCGGGTCCACAGCCGCCCCTGGCACCAGCCGTGAACGGTCAGGTAGCGCGCCAGCAGCCGCAGGTGGGCGGCGGTGTCGATCGGCACCTGCGCCGGTCGGCGGCCGCGGAGCCGGTCCATCGCGGTCGGCTCCGGCCGGGTCATCCCCCAGTCCCACGGGGCGTCCACGCTGCCGTGGGCGCTGATCCGCAGCGGCTCGACGGCGCGGGCCGGGGCCGGGAGCGAGGCGAGGTACGCCTCGATCTCGGCGACCAGGGCGCCGCCGTCGGCGATGTAGGCGAGGTCGGGCATCTGGGACAGCAGCGTCCTGGTCACGGTGGTCACCTCTCTCGGCGTTCAGGGCTGGGCGGTGGCGGTGGTGCTGGCGCTGGGGCGGCCGGTGGGCGTCTGGCCGCCCGATCCGCCGCCGCAGCCGTGCAGGACCAGCAGCAGGCCCACGGTCAGCAGCGCCACCCCGGCCTTGCTGGTCCGGGTCATCCCCGTGGCCACCGGGGCGGGGACGCTCTGGCCCTCGCGCACCTCGGTCACCAGGTACTGGCGGGCCATCTCAGTAATCCCGCAGGTCGCCGCGGACCATCGCGGGCAACTGCGGCTTGGGCGGCACCGAGGGCTGACGGAGCGTCAGGACCTCGGGGTTCTTGCCCTTGGTCATCTGGCCGCCCGCCGCCATCGCGGCCCGGTAGAAGGCCTCGTAGGAGGGGGTGCCGGTGCGGGTGACCAGGTGGGTGACGTTCCTGCCCGCCTTGACCTGGCGGGTGAACTCCCACTCCTGGTCGCAGTACAGGTGGGGGCGTTCGGCGCTGTCCGGCCAGATCCACTCGTTCTTGGCGGTGACGCCGTAGTAGGAGGTGTGCAGCTGGGCGGACGGCAGCCAGATCTTGTGCAGCCGGTGCAGCTCGCGCATGGCCGGGTCGCTCTGGGGCGCGGTCGCCAGGATCCCGTCGACCCAGTCGTCCAGGCTGAATTTGAATCCGAACGGCATGATGGTGGTGCTCCTGTCTGGTGATAGGGGTTCGTGAGGCCCGGGGCGGCCGCGTGGCCGGCAAGCTGACGGCCGCCCCGGGGCGGGGCTAGGACTGGACGACGGACGGCTTCGGCAGGCGGACGACCTTGATCGGCTCGTTCGCGCCGAAAGTCCAGCCGCGGTTGGTGAGGTCGGTCAGGGTGATCTCGTCGTCGCGGGTCAGGCCGGAGTCGCTGGAGGCGACCAGCCGCCAGGTCTCGGTGCGGATGAGCTCCTGGTCGGCCTCGCCGTCGAGCAGGTCGCCGGGCTGGGCCTGGAAGGCGCGGATCTCGATCATGTGGGTGCCTCTTCTCTGGGTTGGTGTACGGGGTTCGGCGGTGGCGAGCGGTCAGTGGCGCGGGGTGGCCGGGACGTACGCGTTGGCCGCGTAGTCCCACTCCGAGCCGTCGGTGGTGGTGATCAGGACGCGAACGCCCTTGGTGGTGGTCACGGTGAAGACGGCGTCCACCTCCAGCGCTCCGATCAGGTCGCCGGCCTGCAGGTCGATGGCGTTCATGGGCTACTCCGGTTTCGGGCTGGTAGGGCGGGTGGTCAGCGGGGGCGGCGGTGGACTTGGAGGTCGGACTGCCCGTCGAACTCGTGCGTCTCGCCGGACTTCGTGACGATCAGCGCGTCGGTCACGGGAGACCCGTCGCTGTCCGCAGGGAGGTCGTAGACGCGGACCGAGACGACCTCCAGGCCGGTGTTGCCGTAGAGCAGGTCGCCTGTCTCGACCTCGGACGCCAGGACCCAGGTCAGCTCGACGGAGGTCTCCCTGGGGCGGTTGCGGCGCGGATTCAGCACGACCGGCCTCCGCGCCGGATGCTGATCCACGGGTCGCCGGTCCAGGAACGGGTGTGACCGGCGGTGGTGGTCACGCGGATCACGGTGATCGGGCCGAGCAGGTCGGTCTCCTGGACCGTCTCCACGGCGGTGATCGTCTCGGTGGAGGTGAGGGCGTCGCCGACCTTGAGCTGGGTGGCGTGCATCGCGGGTGTTCCTTCCTCTGGTCGGAATCGGGGGCGGCGGGCGGTCAGTGGATGGCGAACTGGAACGCGTCGGCGAGCTGCTCGCGGGTGAAGCCGTCGGCCAGGGCCTGGGCGCGGGCGACGCGCACGGCGGTGCTGGCCGCGCGGGCCTGGGCGTAGGTGGTGGTCTCGGAGGCGTTCGCGGCCTCCAGGGCCGCCATCGCGGTCCGGTAGGCGGTGAGGCTGTCCATCGGGGTCTTCCTCTCGCTGGGCTGTTTGTGATGGTTTGTCAGGGGCGTTGGAGGGTCGTGGACCCCCGTCCGTGCCCTGTTTGCCCTGGTACGTCCCCCTGTCGGGGTCGGTCCGCCCCCCGTCCGGCGACGGGGTCCGGTGGGGCTCGAACGGGGGGACGTACCAGGATGTTTCGGGCGTCAACGGGGCACGGAGGCCCCGTGACGGGGTGGACGAACCGGGATGTTCCGGTCAGTCGGGCAGGGCCTCGCGGATCGTCTCCAGCCGGTAGCCGGAGGCGTTGGCCAGTCCGTCGAACGCGCCCAGGCGCACCGTGGACCCGGCTCCGGCCTTGCGCAGCCGCTCGGCGACCTGGCTCGCGGTGATGCCCAGGTAGCGCAGCTCGTTGTGCTCGGCGAGCAGCTTGGCCAGGGTCTCGGTGCGGGCCATGTCGACGTCGGCGGCCTCCATGACGGCGATGGTGTCGCGGAGTATGAGGGTCGCTCCGTGCCGGGCCTGCTGCTCGGCCTCGGCCTTCTGGGCGCGCTCCTCGGCGCGGGCCAGGTGCTGGGCGGCGAAGCCGGTCAGCGTGCCGTTGGCCTGGCGCAGGTCGCGGCCGCGCAGGCAGATCGCGAGGAAGTCGGGCAGCTCGATGGTGTCGACCTTGAGCGTGGTGTGCGGGGAGTGCTCGCCCAGGTTGATCACCGACACCCCCTCCCAGCCGAACGGCGGGATCAGGTGCGGAGCCGCTCCGGCGCTGACCATGGAGTTGGTCAGCACCATCACCGCCGCCTCGCGGTCGGTGACCTGGTGGCAGGAGCGGATCGAGGCGACCCCGCGCAGCTTGCTGGGGATCGAGTCGGCGTCCGGGCGCTGGGTGAGCAGGACGGTCAGCGAGGCCACGAACCGCCCGACGCGGATGTGCCGCGAGAGCCGGCTGACGATGGCGTCCTTCGCGTTGCCGTCGCCGCGGCCGCCCTTGCGCCGGATGATCTCCTCGCCGTCGACCTCGACGATGTCGTACTCGGCGGCGGCGTCCAGGAGCTCCTGGAGCTCGTCGACCATCAGCAGGTCCAGCTCCAGGCCCTTGCGGCGCGACAGCTCCTTGGTGAGCTTGCCCTTGGGGCACGACTTGGGGTCCTCGCGGTGCAGCCGCGACAGCTCGTCGCCCTTGGCCTGGATGCGGACCAGCAGGTCCGTCAGCAGCCGGTAGACGGCCCAGACGTCCTTCATGCTGTTGCCCTGGACGCTGCTGTGGGCGACGTGCTCGGCCGCGTCCCAGTCCGGGCCGCGCTTGCCGGTGACGATGTGCAGCCGCACCGTGGGGTCCAGCGCGGCGGCCGCGACCGCGAGCCGGGCCATGAACGACTTGCCCTGCCCCGGGTTGCCGCCGAGCATCCACGACTGCCACATCAGCCGCAGCAGCGCCTCGATCCCGCGCGCGTCCAGGCCCAGCGGGACGCCGTCGTTCCACAGGTCCCACTCCTGGGCCCTGATCAGCACCGAGGCGCGCTCGCCGCGGAACGGGTTGGGCTCGTCCGCCACCCACAGCCGCAGCCGGCCGGAGTGGCTGCCGACCGCGCCCCGCTCGATCGTCATCTGCACCTGCTGCTCGTCGACCCGCAGCGCGGACGCGATCTTCTCCAGCTTGGACACCGCCTCGCTGGCGGCCTTGCCGCGCGGCAGGTCCACCACCGCCTCCCACCCCGGGCCCTTGGGCAGGATCGGGCCCACCACGTGCGTCTCGGTGCGCTCGGACGCGGTGATGGCACCGGCCTTGAACAGGGCCTCGATCACCGTCGTCGCCGCGTCGAGCTGCGCCGGGGTCATCGCGGCCACGTCCTGGGAAGTGGCCGCATCGCCGCCGACGATCTGCGCCAGACGCTCGTCGTGCATCTTGACGTGCTCCACCAGGTCCACCGGCACCCCCTCGACAGCGGCGCCGACGACCTCGGGACCGCTGGTCGGCCGGGGGCCGTGCTGCTGCCAGGGCAGGACGGTCCGCCCGCTCCCCGTCCCGGCGACCGTCACCGGGGCCTGCTCCGGCTGCTCCTGGGGCCGGGCACCCAGCTTCCACAGGGCGGCGGCCGCCGCCAGCATCACCACCGGGGTGATCAGCGGGGCGTGGATCGGCAGCAGGACACCGCCGACGACGACCGCCCCGACCACCGCGCAGCCGCGCTGGAGCTGCTTGGCCCGCCGGGCCCGCTTCACGTCCCGGGCGGACGGCGGCAGCGCCGCGGCCTGGTTCTGCTCGACCCGGCGCCGCAGCTGGGCCTCGACCTGGGCCAGTTCGGCGCGCACGTTGGCCGACGCACGCCGGGCCGCGCCCGCCGTACCCGCCTGCCCGTGCTCGCTGGCCTCGCGGGCGGCCTGGGCCTCGGCCTCCACGACGCGCTGATGGAGCCGGTCGACCTGGTGGCGCAGCTCCTGCTCGGCGCGCTCGCGGTCGGCCTGCTGGCGCTCGGCGACCCGCACCAGCAGGTCCTCCTCGCTGATCTCCTCGGTCATGATCCACGACCGGACCGTGCCGACGCCCGCCTTCATCCGCTCGCCGACCTGCTCGCGACTCGGCAGCCGCCCGCGCAGGCCGGACTCCTCGGGCTCCTCCATCTCCTGCTGGTGGGCGGGCTCCTGGCCCTCCTCGGCCCCGGGGACGTCCCCGGCGGGCGCGACCTCGACGGCGGCCTGGTCCTCGGCGGGCTCAACCGGCTCCCCGGTCGGGGCCTTCTCGAACGTGACGCTCATGCTGGCTCTCCTGGTCCTGATCTGGTCGGGTCGCGGTGGCGGGTGGTCAGCGGGGCAGGTTGGCGATGTAGCGGGCCAGCTCGGCGGCGGCGTCGGCCGGGATGCCGAAGGCGACCCGGAACGCGGCCACCGGGTCGACGCCCCTGGCGGTCGCCTCGGCGTGGATGGCGGGGGCCATCGGGTACTTGGTGCGGACGACACCCGCCGCGTACTCCCGCGCCCACCCCTCGCCCGCCTCCAGCGCGGCGGTGACGGTCTTGGTGAACTCGGCCTGCGCCTGCTCCTGCGGGTAGGCGGAGGCGGTGTTCACGAAGATGCCGACCATGTGCTCGGCCGTCGACCTGCTCACGCCGGACTCGGCCTGGAAGTCGCTGGCCAGCTCCGCGAATACGTCGTTGTCCATGGCTGCTGCCTCTCTCGGGATATCGGTGGTCAGTCCGGGTCTGATCCGGCTGCCGGCGCCGGCCCCGCCCCCGATCGGGGCGGGCGGGGCCCACGCGGGCGGTCGCATCAGGCCATGCCGCCGAGGGAGTTGATCGCGGAGGCCAGCAGCTGGCCGACGGTGTCGTGGATCATCACGCCGATGGAGCCCGCGCCGATGAAGGTGCCCATGGCGACGCCGACGACCATCCAGCCCCAGGAGTGGTTCTTGTGCTTGACCGCGTACCAGATCAGGCAGCCCAGGAAGAGCGCGGCGACCCCGTCGGTGACGCCGGTGCCCGACACCGAGGAGTCGAGCTGGACTTGCTGCGGCATCTCCGCGAGCTGGGACACGGTGGCGGTGTGGACGTCACTGGCGTAGACGGTGCTGGTGTCGGCGGCGGGCAGGTGCGCGGTGACGGTGCGGCCGTCCGCGGCGGTCCAGGTGATCGGGGCGGTCGGGGCGAGGCTCAGGTCGGCATTCATGGTGATCCCTTCCGGGGGTCAGGTCAGCGGTTCTGGGACGGGGCGGTGGTGCCGGGCTTCGGGGCGGTGCACGGGGTCTGGGCGTTGACGCCGGGGCACTGGACGGTGCCCTGGCCGGACGGGGCGACGACGATCCCCCAGTCCTCGCAGCGGGTGCACTGGTAGCGGGGCGGGATCGGCATGGCTGCCTCCTGGCGGTGCGGTGGTGCTGTGCGGGGTCGGCCCTGGTGCTCTTCCTCGCGGTGGCCTGCCGGGCCGGGCGCCGTAGCTCGGGGGGAGAGCGGCGGCGGTCTCCTGTGCGCTACGCGGACTGCTGTGCGAGGCTGGCGCGCTTCGCGATGGACGCCTGGGTCCGGGCCCCCGCGACGAACGTGGTGTCGCCCTTGCGGCGCACGCCGCGCACCGGCGGGCCCTTCGGTCGGAGAGGCTTCGAAAGGGAGGTCACTTGCGGAGCGACCTGCGACGATGCAGGCCCTCCAGCAGGCTTGCCGGAGGCCGTGGCGGGAGCCTCGGCGAGGGCGTGACTCATGCGCCGCGCGGCCGCGTTGCGGGTGCGGATGACGTCGACCGTCTCGCCCGGCTCGGCGAAGTGCAGGTCCCACCACGCCCGCCGCCACACCTCGTCGGTCACCTTGACCTGACCGAGGGCTGCGGCGACCATCAGCGCCCGCTGCCACTCCTGCGGGTAGTCCTGCTGCCGCCGCGCGGCCAGCTCATCGGCCCGCTGCTGGCGCTCCGCCTCGGCCGCCTCCTGCGCCGCGAGCTCCGCGTCCAGCACCTGCTGCTCGGCGTCGGCCAGTTCCTTCGCCGCCAGGGCCTCGGCCGCCGCAGCGGCGGCCGCCTCCTTGCGCTGGCGGCGCGTCAGGACCCCGTCGCGCCGCCGGATCCGGCCGTGCTCGTGCAGGTCCCACATCCCGGGGCCGGCCAGTGAGGCGAAAGCGGTTCCGATGGCGGTCGCCATGTCGAAGTGGCTCAGGCCGTGGGACAGGTTGATCCCGGCCGCGATGAACGCCAGCGACCAGGAGATCAGCCGGTAGTGCCAGTGCGGGCTGTGCTCGGCGACAGCAGCGGTGGCTCCCCGCTGCACCACCCACGCCCCGCCCTCCAGCACGACCGGCGCCACGACCAGCCACGGCGCGTGCGGGTTCCAGAACGCGTCCAGCTGCACGGGCAGCGAGACCAGGGCGCACACCGTGGCGAAGGCGATCACCGCCCACTTCCAGCTCTTGCGGGCCTTGGCCTTGTGCCGCTCCGCTTCCCGGGCCTGCTCGGCCTGGCGCTCCCGCTCGTCGGCGGCGGCCTGGCGCTCCCGGCGCTCCTCGTCCAGCGCGGCGCGGGCCTGCTCGGCCTTGGCGTTGATCTCGGCGATCTCCGCGTCGGCCTTCGCGGCGGCCTTCGCGGCGGCGAGCTCCTCGCGCTTGCGCTGGGCCTCGGCCTTGCCCCGGGCCACCGCCATCTCGTTCTCGGCCTTGAGGCGCACGGCCTCCGCCTCGGCCATGCCCTTGAGGCGCACCGCCTCGGCCTCGGCCTCGATCAGCTGGGCTCGAGCGATGGACTCGGCGTAGGACTCGACCGCGACCACCGGCTGCTCCTGGTCCTCAGCGGCCTGCGGCTCCAGGTCGCGGTCCCACTCGGTGGCGGAGTAGCCCGCCGTGTCCTTGAAATCAATGTGACTGGTCATCGGTCTGCCCCTCCTTCGCGTCCGTGGTGGTCACGTCCGTGGTGGTCGTGGTGGTGTGCTGCGCGGCCCAGGCGTTCTGCCGGGGCCACAGGCCGACGTCGGCCGGGGTGATCCGGTACTCGCTGTACTGGGCCTCGATCTCCTGCTGCCGGGTCACTGGTCCACCCCCGGCGTGATGTCGCTGAGCAGCGTGCAGCCGTGGACCGGGGTGCCGCCGACGGTGCCGGCGGCCTCGTAGTAGTAGCCGATGCCCTCGCAGACCAGGCCGGCCTCCACGCCCACCAGGGCGCCGATCCGCTCGACGGTCTGCATCCGGGTGATGTCGTCCGCTCCGGACTTCAGGGCCTGGAGGCTCACCCGCTCGCTGCCGATCACGGCCCGGAGCGGCAGCGGGCACTCCCGCAACGCCTCCCAGAGGGTCTGTGCCGCAGCGACTACGCCCGCCAGGGCCGTGGTCTCCGCGCTGGGCGTGCGGGGCGTGGTCGATGTCGTCACGACTCGCTCCCCGTCGTCCCGCGCTGGGCGGGCACCTTAGCGGCGGTCTTGGTCTTCGGGGCCGCCGTGCGCCTGGCCGCCGGGGCCTTCTTCGCCGGCGCGGTCCGCGCTGCGGGGGCGTCGGCCGGGGCAACGGGGGCGGTCTTCGGCTTCGCGGGGGCCTTCGCCGCCGAAGCGGCCTTGGGGCTGGACTGGCCGGTGATCTGCCACAGCAGGATGCCGACCAGGACGAGCAGGACCACCAGGCGGACCAGCGGCTGCATCTGGATGTGCGCCCCGGTCGCGGGGATCAGGACCAGCAGCGCCCAGTCGGCGCGGAGCTTGCGGCCGGCCTGGCGGGCGGCCGACTCAACGGCGGGGCTCATCGGGCTACCTCCCCGGCAACCGCGCGCAGCGGGAGGGCGGGAGTGGTGGGGCTGGCGAGCTGGTTGCGCATCCGCTGCGTGTCGGCACGCATCAGGCGGATCACCCGGTCGATCTGTGCAGAGGCCGGGGCGGGGAGGCTGTGGGTCCGGCGCGAGTAGGCGTCGACCTGGAGCCACCAGGCGTGGGCGGTGACCACCAGGCAGACCAACGCCTTCACCGCGGGGGACTCGGACGAGCTTTCGACGGAATGGAGTCTCGTGGCCTGACCTGCGATAACGTCGTTCATGGGTCGTGTCTCCCTTGTTGAACGGCCCTGCGGCTCCGGTGTTCACAGCACCGGAGTCGCGCTGGTTTCGGGCATGACGAAGAAGACCCTCTTTGGGCCCCCTCCCTCTTAGGTGATAGCACCTAACGAGAAAGATGCTGACCTACGGCGAGGGTGATGTCAAGGACTAGCTGCTAGCACCTATCCTTGAGATCCTTGAGACGAGAGGAGGTGCCACGTGGCAGGCACAGCGGAAGAAATCGCGGCTAACCTGCGGGAACGGATCCATCGCGGGGAGCTGCGCCCTGGAGACAAGCTCCCGACGATGGACCAGCTGGCCGAGCAGTACGGGGTTTCCAGGCAGACAGCACGGCAGGCACTGGCCCTGCTCAAGAACGAAGGACTCGCCGAATACCGGGCAGGCCGGGGGATGGGGACGATCGTGCGAGAGAAGCCGACGACGCGCCTGGTGCGATCCCGCGCGATGGAGCGGGACCACCTGGGCTACTACTCCGGCGCGAGCGTGCAGCACTGGCGCGTGGTCCCCGGCACGCAGACCGAGGTGACCACCGAGCCTGTCCCGGCGGACCTGGCCGCGCTCCTGGGCGTGGATGCCGGGACACCGCTGGTGGTCCGCAAGCGCATGAACGGCGATCCGCAGATCGAGCGGCACCGCCAGTTGACGGACAGTTGGCTTCACCCCGCCGCTGTGGAGGCCCTGCCGGTCCTGGCCGGGAGCAGTGGGCTCGGGGGGATCTACGACCGGATCGAGGAGTGGGCCGAACAGCCGATCGTCTGGAACGAGGAGATCACTGCTGCGACGCCGAGCCCGGCTGAGGCGGCCGCTCTGCTGCTGCCGGCAGGAGTTCCCCTCCTGCGCGTGATCAGGACGTCCACCGTGACCATCGACCGAAAGCCGCTGGTCGTCGAGGTGAACGACATTCGCATGAGCGCGGAGCTGTTCTCCGTCGCCTACCAGCTGAGCCGCCGCGGAGCTGCTCGCTGGCCGGTCCGACCCGCTTCGGAGGACTTCTACACGAACTAGCCCTCTGATCACATCCGCACGTAACCGACCGACTGTCCCCGCCATCGCCATCCCACCTCTGCCGGTGCCTTTAGTACTCAGATGTGGATCACCGTGCTCCGCAGACGGACCGACGCAAAGTGACGAGTACCGGGGACATCGGGAATGTCACCGGCATCCGTCACCTCACAAGATCGGTGGTCGGCTGGCAGTCTCGGACCAGCGCTCAACGCGCAACTCAGGCAATGCGGTGAGGAGTTCTCGATGGACGATCGCCCCGGCTGGGCCCGCCGGATGGTGGAGGAGCGGGCCGCTCGCAACTGGAGCCAGCTGGAGGCGGTGCGCGCCCTGCACCCCCGCCTGCCCGCCGAGCCGTTCATGAGCGAGCAGGACCTGCTGCGGCAGTGGAAGCGCTGGGAGAGCGGCGAGGTCTACCCGCGCAAGTACGCTCCGGCGATCGCGGCCAGCTTCGGCACGACCACCCACGCCTTCTTCCCGGTCAAGGGCAAGCGGGACGGCCGGGCGGAGATCCTGGCCGTCAGCGGCATGGACACCGTGGACATCCTGACCCGGCTGCGCGCCTCCGACGTCGACCAGGCCACCTTCGACGCGCTGCGCATCACTACCGACCGGCTCTGCTGTGAGTACGCCTACATGCCCGCCGACCAGCTGCTCATCGAGGGCCGGGCCTGGCTCGGGCGCGTGGCGGGCCTGCAGAACCAGCGACTCAGCCTGGCCCAGCACCGCGAGGCCATCGCCCTCGCCGGACAGCTGGCGCTCCTGGTGGGCTGCGTCGAGTACGACTCCGGCATCCGCCGCCAGGCCGAGGCGACCCGACAGGCCGCGCTGCTGCTGGGCACCGAGGCCGGCCACCTCGGTATCCAGGGCTGGGCCTACGAGATGAAGGCTTGGTTCGCCCTGACGTCCGGGGACTACCGCGGCGTCATCGCCGCCGCCGATGCCGGACTCGCGGCCGCGCCCGCCGAGTCCGTCGCGGTCCAGCTGTACGCGCAGAAGGCGAAGGCGTGGGCGCGGCTGCGCGACCGGCAGCAGACCGAGGTCGCGCTCGACGCGGGCCGCCAGTTGCTGGAGCGGCTGCCCTATCCGGACTCCATCGAGAACCACTTCGTCGTGGACCCGGCGAAGTGGGACTACTACCGGATGGACGCGTACCGGAAAGTCGGCGAGGACCAGCTCGCGCAGCAACTCGCGTCCGAGGTGCTGCGCGCCGACGACGGCGCCGAGCGCCAGCCGATGCGCAACGCGGAGGCCCGGGTGACGCTCGCGGTGGTCGCGGCCCGCGACGGCGACCTCGACACGGCGCTGTCGTTCGGCGAGCGGGCGCTGAGCGGCGACCGGCGGTCGCTGCCCTCCTTGGCCATGGTGGCCGGCGACCTCGGCGCGGTCCTCCAGGAGCGGTACGGAACCGTCAGCGAGGCGCAGGAGTTTCTACAGCACTTGCGTTCGCTTCGGCAGGGCGAATAAGAGAAGAGGTCTATTCCGTACAGAGGAATATCGCGGGTGATTTCCGGGGCTTGGAATGTCGAAATGCACGAGTCGGCACCAAGGTCCTTGCCAACGTGCCCTGGCCTGGGGAGACATGGCCAGCCGCTAGCGGCTGAGCCACATCATGGCGAATCACGGGCCGGGGTTCCCGTGCTTCATCGGAATGCGCCCCAGGTCGCTCAGGAAGGTTCGAAGCGACACGCCACCAATTAGTCACCACGCGCCCCAAAAGGACGCTAGGGTATCGACTGCCACCGCCAGGTGGCGCTAGACGTCCACAAAAAAGACGAGCGGCCCCCAGTCGCCAAACTTGGGCCGCTCGTCAACGCAACTAACGTCACTGCCGAAGGTACCAGGTACCACCGCGATTGCGAGAGCACAAATCTCACAAGTCGGGCGTGTTGGTCCTGAACCTTCGCCGGTGGCGGAGAGGCCAGACGGTGAACACCCCCCAGCTCACCCCGACCACCGATCCACAGACTTCCGCCGAGACTTCATCGGCACCCCGCGCGTCCACGAAGCACGCCGTGCACATCCCCGCGCCTTCGGTGGCGGTCATGCGGGACGTGGTGTGCGGGCCGACCGCCGTGACCGATCCGAACGCGGCGATGGTCCTGCTGCATCTGATGTTCCTGATGTCGTCGGGCGTCATCCCGAGGCAGAGCGCGCCGCCCAGTATCAGCGCGCTGCTGGAGTCACTGCAGGCGCAGAACGTACGGTCCGCCGACGGCCAGCTGTTCAGCGCCCGCCATCTGAAGGCCGCGCTGGAGGAGCTGGCCGTCGTCGGCCGGTTCCTCCAGCTGCCGACCGGCAGTGGCACGACGTACGAGTTCAATCCGTGTCCGCAGGTCCCGCCGGGTGCCGATTCGGAGCTCCCGAACGTTGATCGCACCATGATCAGCGGAACCAGGGGGCGCGCATTCGAAGATCACGTGTCCTACGTGATGCGCCTGAGGATCAGGGGTACATCCCACAAGGCCGTGCTGGCCGCGCTGGCCGCCCGGTGCGGGGCGGACCACTCCTGCACGGTGTCGCGCTGGCAGCTCGCCCAAGAGGCCGGGACGGGCCTGGACCGGTTGAAGGACGTGCTGCGCGAGCTGCGGCATGGCCGTTTCGTCTCCACGGTCCCGCAGCACCGCGCCGACGGCGGCCGGGACGCCAACCGGTTCGTGCTGCACGGGCCCTGGGACGACTGGGGTGGTTCCGGGACTCCTTTCCCGAAGATCGAGGGCGGCGGCGCCGAGGGCGCTTCGGTTGCGGGGGTGCGCCGGTGAGCGGCGAGTTCGAGGACTTCGACGAGGGCCAGGCCGACGAGCTCGTCGGCGAAGACTGGCCGACGTTCTTCACGATGGTGCCGGTGTGGCTGCTGCTGGCCGGTTGCTCGGCCCAGGCTTATCGGATGTACGCGTTCTTGGCGGAGCACATCAGTCAGGTGCGGACCTCCAACCAGCCGATCGCGTGCCCGAAGCAGATCGCCATCGCCCGGGTGCTGGGGCTGTCCAGCGACCGGAAGGTCGCCCGCTACCGCGAGGAGCTGGTGGCGCTCGGGGCGCTGCGGGTGGAGAAGTACCGCTACGCCAACGGGATGCGGACCGGCTACCGGTACTTCATCCGGTTCAACGCTCCGACGGCGTTCGACGGGCCGAGGTCGCTGTCGGAGTTCTACAACGCCAACCCGGACGTGCGCTCGGCCAAGGCGGACGGCCGGACCCGGGCGGCGAAGTCGCCCGACCAAGCTCCCGCTGCGGTCGAGGCGAGCCGGGCCGTCGCCGCTCAGTCGGCGCCGGGGCCAGCGGCTGCTTCGCCGAAGCCAGCCGCGACGAAGCCCAAGAAGTCCGCGCCCAAGAAGGGCGGCCCGGTGACGCTGCCGCCGCAGGTGCTGCAGGTGCTGGCCGCGTTCCCGCCGGCACTGCGGGAGGCGATGAAGGAGACCGCGCACACCGACTCGCCCAAGACGCTGGTGAACGCGGTGACCAAGGCCCTGCAGGGGCGTACCGCCGAGCAGCTGGTGGACCGGGTCTCGCGGCGCTGGTGGCTGCACGGCTACGAGGCGAAGTTCGAGGCCGGGGAGCTGCTGCGGCCCGTCGGCGCGGCGGTGGCGATGCTGCGCCACGGCGAGTGCCCCGACCAGCAGTGCGAGGACGGGCGGGGAGCCGACGGCGAGCCGTGCAGGCTGTGCGTGGAGCGCGGCAAGGACTACAAGGCGGACTGGGCAGCCGCCAGGCGGGCGCAGAAGGAGGCGGCGGAGGCGGCCGCGCGCAGCAGGTTCTGCCCGGGCTGCGAGCGCGACCGGGGCACCGAGGGGGCGCTGTGCGTCGACTGCACCGGCTCGTTCGAGCGGTCGGTCCTCGCGGCGGCGGACCGCGCCGCCGCCGAGGCGGCCCTGGAGCCGGGGGCGCTGCCGGAACACGCCGAGCAGGCACGGGACCGGGCGCTGGGCGCGGCGCGTGAGGCAGCGGAGGAGGCCCGGTTGCGCGGGGGCAGCGACCTCGGGCGGCTCCTGGCGGCGCAGGGGGCGGCGGACGGCGTCGCCCGGCAGATTCACCGGCGGCGGCTGGAGATGTTGCCCGCCGGCCAGGATCTGATGCCGATCCCGGCACAGGCACCAGCCCCGGAGCAGCTGGAACCGGTGCCGTGCCAGGGGCAGCGGCTGGACGGCTCGCCCTGCCTGCGTCCCACCGACGAGGGCCTGTGCGGGCGGTGCCGTGCCGCGCAGCGGGACCAGGCCCGGGCCCAGGAGCTCGCCCCGGCCCAGTAACCCGCTGATCGGTGGTCCCGGTCCGGCCGGATGGCCGGACCGGGATTTGGCGTGCCCGCGGACCGGGGCCGCCCTGGCAGGGTGTCAGCGTTCCGCTGACGCTGGCTGGGAAGGGACGGCGGAATCTCCAGTTGGGACGGTGCGTAGGCGCCGGTCGGTACTGGTCCAGCACGTCCTTCGCGGCGCTGCGCTGGATCGGCGTCCCGCACCTCTCGGCAGAGCGTCGGGCGCCTGGCGGGCACCGCCAGGCCGCGCTCAGCCCGCTGGCGACCCCGCCGGGGCCTGCTGCCGTTGGCGGCGGACACCGGAAACCGGTCCTGAAAACCGGGTCGGCCCGTCCCTGACATCCAGGCCCGGTTTTCGGGGTGATGGGCCCGGATTCCGGCCCGGTTTTTCACGTCGGAGAGCCCTCGATTTTCGCCCGATTTCACGCAAAACCGCAGGTCAGCCCGGAGGTGCCGTTTTGGGCACCTCCGGAGGTGCCCAAAACGGCACCTCGCAGCGTGCCGAAAACGGCACCACGCGGGGTGCCCAAAACGGCACCGCAGAACTACACCAAGGTCAACTAGACCCAGCTTGAGAGACCAAACCGCTGCGCCTTGCGGCGCGTAAGCGCCGGTGAACGCCGTAGGCAACTGACGGGTAGTGCGCGCGCGAGGCCGCGATGGCGGCTGCGCCGCGGTCACCGGCGGGACGCCGGAACCGAAGCCGCCCCCAACTCAGCCCTCGACCAGCGGCCCGGGCGCCCCTCACCGCCGACCCGAGCGGGCAACAGAGCCTGGCGCGCACCGGCTACCAACGCCGCTGTTCTCCCCGGTGCACGTGCTGCCGCATCTCACTTACCGCGCCAAACCATGCATTGATAACAGAGCCGTGCGGCCCTGCTGCCTCGGTGTTGATCTCCCGGTAACACGTGCTGCCGCTCCCCCTGCCGCTCGTAACGATCTTGGTCCGACCCCTGGGCAGTCGCCGGTTTTGCCCTGAGCCGCACGCTCCCATCCAAGATCGGCACCGGCTGCGCCGGGCCGCCCGGCTCTGTTATCCAAACGCGTGAGGGGGCGCGGGCCGCGTCACCCGTTCGGGTGAACGTTGGGCTGTGACCTGCACGTTCGTACGGATTGAGGGAGGGGTGACGCGCCCCGCGCGTTGTGGCTGGAGTGGTCCGTACGTGGCCGTCTCAGGCGAAAGGACGGGCTACGCCCGGCAACCTGGAAGACGGGCCCGGCCCGCTCGGATGCCCTGTGCGGCTCTGTACGGGCCGATCTCGACCCCGGGCGACCTCGGGGACGCGAGAGCAGTGATCGCCCCGCACAGCCGCGTACAGGTGCCCTCTCGGCGGTCTCCGGGGGGCAAAGCGAGTGTCGGGGTGCCGATGGGACGCGTGTGACTGGAGCGGCCCTGTGCGCCCGGCTGGGGCGCGAGCAGCCCTCCCCCGGCACCGGGGCCGCCCGGCCGCCTGGAGGAGCCCCCAGGGCCCCCGCACGGCGTTCACCAGCTGCAGGCCGAGCGGCAGTCGGCCGGGTCTCCGGGCCGGAATCCGCCGCGGATCGGGACGTCAGCGTTTCGCTGACGCGTTTCATGGTGCTTATAGAACGGCGTTTCTGCCGTCTTTTTCGCTGGCGGAAACGCCTGCTAAGACAACGCTCTGCGGAGCGTCTTAGTCAGCGCTGAGTGGGCGTCTTAATCCGGCGCTCTAAGAGCTACATGGAAAGCGTCAGCGTTTCGCTGACGCAGCGCTTCCCCCGCCCGCAGCAGCCGAGCGCCCCCGCTCGGCCCCCATCCTCGCCGACGGGCGGCCTGGGGCTGCCCCGCGCGATAGCTCGCTCGGCTCGCTGTGGTTAGGGGCGTTGGGGGCAACAGGTCCAACCGCCTCGGGCCTGCGGAAACCACCGGCGGCCCCCGGCTCGGTGTGAGGGGGGTCGCCGGGGTCGCCGGGGTCGCCGGTGCGTCAGCCGACCGGCGGGCCGGTCTTGAGGCGGGCGTGGGGGCGCTGCGGGTACGGGCGGCCCTCGTTGTGCTGCTGCTCGGCCTGTCGCACCGCGGCCTCGACGGCGGCCTGGACGAACGCGGACAGGCTGACCGGCGGGTCCTCCACGTCGGCGTCGCGCTGCAGCCCGACCACCGTGTTGCGCAGCTGCTCCAGCAGCTCGACCGGCAGGTAGGCCGGCACCTTGTCCTTCTTCCCCGAGGGCTGATCGCTGCCGATCAGCCGGCCCAGGACGGAGCTGCCGCCCACAGCGGAGCTGCCCGGCTGGGCGGGGGCGCCGCCGCCGCGGTTGCCGAAGGGCCGGGGGTTGGACGTGCTCATGGGGTGATTCCCTTCACCGGCAGCAGCAGGTGCGCCAGCTGGTCGTAGTCGGCGACGACGGTCGCGGAGGGCTCGAAGGCGCGCACCGGCAGGCTGTGGTCGCCCGCGCGGTTCACCGCGACCTGGTGCCGGGCCAGGCCGATCATCGCCTCGGGGTAGTCGCGGCGCACCCGGGCGGCGATCTCGGCCGCCATCCAGCTCTTGCTCCAGTCCGTGATCACGCTGGCGAGGATGGAGAGGTCCGGGTTGTCCTCCTGCACCGACTTGATGGTCTTGTGCAGGGCGTGCATCCCGGTGAAGTCCAGGCTGGACGCCTTGAGCGGGATGATCGCGTGCCGCGCCGCCATCAGGGCGTTGACCGCCAGCTTCCCCAGCGACGGGGGCGCGTCGATGATCGTGATGTCGACCGGCGCCTCGCTCTTGCGGATCGCCTTGCGCAGGTCGCTGTCCCGGCCCGCGCGCGGGTCGTACTCGACCCGGGTCAGCTCCTCGCCGCTGGGCACGATGTACAGGTTCTCGACCCGGGTGGCGTAGGTGGCCATGTCCAGCGGCTGGGTGCCGAACATGACGTCCGTCAGGCTGTAGCGCTCGGCGGCGGGAAGGTCGCCGTACTCGGGCCGCACCAGCACCGACAGGCCGGCCTTCTGCGGGTCGGCGTCGATCAGGCGCACGCTGTAGCCCATGGCGATCCAGGCGGCCGCCAGCTCCAGCGAGGACGTGGTCTTGCCCGCCCCGCCCTTCTGGTTCACGCAGACGAAGACCAGGTGCTCGCCCGCGAACGCCGGCTGCACCAGCGGCAGGGTCAGCTTCGGCGGGACGAAGAACATCGCGTTCGCGTCGGTGGCGTAGTCGAGCTGGGCGCGGGCCTGGTCCAGCGCGGCCCGCTGCGCGGGGGTCAGCCCGTTGTCGGGGTCCTCGTCCGCCAGGAAGGGCACCAGCTCGTCGATGCGCCACTCGCGCACCACGTCCAGCGGTGTCGAAGATGCGGGCAGCGCCCCCAGCACGGTCGTCGTCACGGTCTTCTCCTCACGGTCGAGCCCTCCCGGCACCTCCTGGAGATCAGCAGCCCCGACGCTATCGGACCCATTGGGCCCAATAGGGCCAACACGGCGCGTCGGCGAAAGGCGGTTCCATTGGGTCCAACAGGGCCGCCTGTATTTCCAGTCAGCGGTTATGGCGCACTACCGGCTGGCTTTACCGCTGGCTGATTAGCCGCACTTTCACTGGCCTGATGAGGGCGCTTCCCTACGGCCGCCGAACGCCGGTTAGGGGTATTGGGTCTTATGGGTCCAATCGGCTCTGAACTGCCTGTCTACGGCTGCGCGGCCTCGGCGGGCTTCGGGTTGCGCCCGTAGCGGTTGGCGAGGTCGAGCGCCTGCAGCAGCGCCGGGTGCCATCCGGCCTGGGCCAGGTCGCTGCCGTACAGGCCCGCCTCGTTCAGGGTCCGCAGCGCGCTGCGGTGCTCGATTCCCTCGAACCAGACCCAGTCCAGGGCCCTGCGCACATGCCGCCTGCAGCGGCGCAGCGCGGTTCCGTCGACGTCGGCCTGGGCGAGGACGGCGGCCAGGGCGCGGCCGTGCTCGGCGAGGTGGTCCAGCAGTTCGACGGCGCGTTCGGCGTCCGGCTGCAGCGGCGGGGCGCTGGGGGCGAGGAACCCGGCCGGCTGCACGCCGCGGCGCAGCTGGTCCATGCGGTCCGGCAGCGGGGTCCACCCGGGCTCGCCCTGCAGCGCGAGGTTGGTCTCGGCCACCGCGCTGTTCCAGGCGTAGGCCAGGCCCCGAGCGCCCAGCGGGGTACCGGCCGGGCGCGGGGCGGCGGTGCCGTCGGCGTGGATCTCGCCGTGGTTGGAGCGGATGGAGACCCACAGCGCCCAGGCGGAGCCGGTCAGCGGGGCCGACCGGGTGCGGTCGCGGGTGTCGTCGGCGGCCGGGGCGATGATGCGGTGGCGCTCGCGCAGCCAGGCCGCCACGGCGGTGGAGGAGGGGCGCTGCAGCGGGACCGCGTCGACGCGGGTGTGGCCCTCGCTGGTGCTGCCCTGGGGGCGGCGGCGGACCCGGGCGGCGGTCAGGCCCGGGTGCAGGTCGTTGAGGTCCTGGTCGACCAGCTCGCCGGAGCGGGCGCCGGTGTCGGCGACCATGCCGCCGATGGCCAGCATCCGCAGCCGCACCGTCGACTCGCCGCCCAGGGTGCGCTCCTGCAGGTCTGTCAGCCGCTCGCGCAGCAGTTCGCGCGGCCGGGGCGCGACCGGCTCCTTGGCCGGCGGCCGCGGCGGCTTGCGCGGTAGGTCGGCCTCGACGCCCAGCTGCTCGGCGAGCAGGCCCAGCACGGTGCGGCGCATCCGGGTGGTGTGGAGGTTCTCGGTGCCGGGCTTGGTGTCGGTGGCGCGCACCCGCAGCTCGCCTGCCGCCCCCAGGTCGAGGTAGGCGGTGGTGGCCTCGCGTTCGAACAGGTCCTCCACCGGGGCATCGGCGTCCACCGGGAAGTCGGGGTGCTGCAGGGCGCGGGCCAGTTCCCCGGCCACCCACCACAGCTGGCGCTCGCGCACCGCGGAGCTGGCGTACTTCGCGGCGGCGGCCGCGGCCTGGTCCAGGCCGCGGTGCCCGACGGTGCGCCCGCTCACCAGCGGTTGCCCTGGGCCCGGCTGGCCAGCAGCCGCAGTTCGCCCAGCTCGTGGACGGCGACCGCGGCGGCGGCGGCCATGTCGCCTTTGGGCTTGGGCGCGCTGCGGCTGTAGGGGAGCAGCTGCCAGGTGGTTTGGTAGAGCACGGCCCACAGAGCCGGCCCCTCGGCCCCGGCGACCAGCAGCGCAGCCAGGTGCTGCAGGTAGGCGGCCAGGGCCGTCGGCTCCTCGACGTCGGACTTCGTCCATGCCTCGGAGCTGTCGACCAGCTTCTCGGCGGCGGCGCGCAGCCTCGGCTCCGCCTCGCGGGCCCACTGCTCCAGGGCCCGCTCGCCGGCCAGCGTCGCGCGCATCTTGCCGACGTCGCGGGTGCGGCCGTAGGTGGTGCTGGCGCGCTGCAGGCGCATCGCCCGGGACTCGGCGCTCTGGCGGGTGCGCATCCCCAGCGGGACCGCGATGTCCGTCCAGGTGATGCCGCGCTTGCGCGCCTCGTTGATCATCCGCAGCTCGAAGCCGTCGATCTGCTCGCGGGCCTCGGCGATCAGGGCCAGGCCCGCGAGTAGGTCCTCGTCGTCCGGGTCCTCGGGCGCCCAGTAGAGGGTGCGATCGCTCCCGGACTGCTGCTCGGCCGTGGACATCACCCGGACCAGGGCGTCGTGCACCTGCAGCGGGACCGTGTAGCCCGACGTGGCGGCCTCCTCACGCTCCGCCCGGGTGCGGTAGCGCTCCTCGATCCGCTCGCGGGCCTCCCGGCGCCGCGTGAACTCGCTCACTCCATCAGTCATGGGCGTCAGCATTTCACTGACACCCTGCACCGCGCGCCCGTTCCGGGGAAGTCCACGCCGGAGGGCACCGCCGTGAGCATTGTTAATAACACTCCTACGCCTCACAGCCGTTTCACTCGTACGAGCGTTGCGGCAGGTACAACCCCTCCTGTGCCTATGAGGGGTCCTACAGTGGCGGGCATGAAGACCCCGAGCAGGACGACCGCCGACGGAGACGATCCGGATCGGCCTGCGGTCAACGTCCGCAAGACCTTCTGGATGCCCGACGACGACGCCGCCGCGTTCCAGCAGACGGTCAACGAGCTGCACCACGCGACCTGGCTGGACAAGAGCGTGGTCATCGGCGCCCTGCTGCAGGCCGCCATCGACCAGAAGGACGGCGTCCTGACCCAGCTGCGGGCCAAGGCCGCCGAGCTGGGCGTCTCCAGCGCCCCGCCGGAACCCGCCCCAGCCCGGCGCGGCAAGGCCGCCAAGCAGTAGCCGTCCCCCGGATGCGGGCAGCTCGGAGCAGGTTGGACCTGTTGCCCCCAACACCCCCAACCCGGCGGCGGCCTCCGCCGGGCAGCCGACCCAGTTCACCCACACGTCAGGAGATCCGACGATGCCCGACCCAGCTGCACCGCCCGCCGACGGCGACGGCCAGGACGACGCCGGCGCCAAGCCGGGCAGCCGCGCCAGCTTCGGCCTGCCCCCGCGCCGACGCGGACGCCCCGCCGGTCCGGACCGCGTCCCGCTGCACGTACGGGTCACCCTGGACGTCGACCAGCTGGTCTCCGAGATCGCCGAGCACACCGGAGACGGCCCGCAGGACATCGTCGAAGAGGCGGTACGCCGGTACGCCGCGGCGCTGCGGCGCTCCGGCAAGCTCCCCAAGGAGCCGGTCGTCCCCGGCGCGACCGTGATCGCGTAGCCCTTTCCGGCCGCCGCCAGCGTTCCGCGCCCTCCGTGCGCGATACTGGGGGCGCAGCCGGGGGTTTCTATCTTGCAAGATACAAAAGACCAGGTGGAGTGATCGCGATGGCCGGAACGACGCCGGTGACAGCCGCTGTGGGCTGGGGCACCCGGAAGAAGCTGGACCAGGCCCTCAAGCGCCAGCGCGAGCTGTGCGCCTCGGTCCGCCGCCAGCAGCGGTGGTCGACGAAGGGTCGCTCCCGCCAGGACGCCGCGCTGCTGCGGGGCGACCTGCGCGAGCACCTGGCGGCGCTGCGCTCCGCCGGCACCCTGCTCGACACCATCGACACCCTGGCCACCTTCGGCGTCCGGGCCGCGCTGGAAGCGCGCGGCTGGGACCGCGACTGGGAGCCGGTGCCCGCCGAAGCCGTGGAGTGGGGACGTTGGCCCGGGTCGCACGACACCGGCACCCCCGAGCGGATCTCGATGCGGCTGCCGAGCGATCTGGTCACCCGGGTGCAGGGCGCCTGCTGGTGGACCAGCGCCGCGGCGATCCGCAGCCTGCGCGACTGGCGTGACCGCTACCCGGACCTGCTGCTGGGTGTTCGCCCGGATGAGGAGCCGCTGGTCGAGTACCGTGCCCTGGCCGGGCAGGTGACCACCACCGGCGCCATCTGGCGGGCAGGCATCAAGACCGGTGTCCTCGCCGCCGATCCGACCGCCTATGACCTCCCATATCAAGGGGCTTGATCGACCGTCTGAGCTCCCGGCATTGCGGCCAGCGGAAAAGCCGCCCGGTCACAATCCGCGCTGCATGGGGTTCCTATCTTGCAAGATAGGAACCCCATGCAGCGTGCTGGTTAGGGGTGTTGGACCCAATGGGTCCAATGGCTGTTTCTAGGAGTTGGCTCGCTCCGGTCGGGGCTTCCCGTAGCGCTCCCATGCGGCCAGTGATCCAGGTAGCTGGCGCGCAGCTTGGCGTCGCGGGCCTGACGCGCGAAGCGGCCGTCGGACAGCCGGACCGCGGCCAGCGCGGCCATCGGCCTGTCCGCCTCGATGAGCGCGTCCAGCTGCGCGCCGACCTCGCGGATCTGGTCGGCGAGCGAGAGCGGGACCGCCGTGGCGGCCAGGCCGGCGACGTGGCGGGTTCGCCACTCCTTCTCGGCGCTCAGCTCCTCCGGCTCGGGCAGGTCCCCCGGGCCCCGGCTGCCGGTGCGGGGCATCGCCCCTCCAGCCGCAGCTGCACGCAGCCACCTGGCCCCGGGGCGTCTCCTCGTCCCCTTCCAGGGTGGAAAGGCCGCCAATCCTGCCGCTATTCATGCCAGCGGAAAAAGCGTGTACCACGCCAGCAGCTTTGCCGCTTGCCGTAGGCCGCTTCTCTATATTGCAAGATAGAAAAGCCCTGGTCAGCGCGTTTCCCTAGTTGCGGGATGCCTGATCTGTGCTCTACCGTCGAGTCAGTGCGGTGACACTGGGTCGCCGGATGATCACAAGGGAACGGGGTGCACGATGACGGTCGACGGCGACGCGGTGACGGTCTACGACTGGTGGGACCAGGTCCCGCAGGGGCGCTATGCGAGCCGGACCCAGCTCGCCGCCGCGGACCTGCCGCGCAAGGCGACCGGCCCGGTGCGGGCCAGGGTCTGGAGCGCCGACTGGCGCGACCACGACCGGCAGCTCGTCGACCTGTACGACGTCAGCGAGAGCGTGCCGACCAGGACCACGGCCAGCGCCCTGGCCGCCTCGGAGCGCCGCGGTGCGGCGGTCCGGGTCTGCGCCGACTGCGGCGGCCACAGCCAGCGCCCGCTGGTCAGCCGCAACGGCCGCCACCGCTGCATGACCTGCTCCCACATCGCCAAGTTGGTCGAGCGGCAGATCGAGCTGCGCGAGGAACGCGCCGACCTGACCGCGTGGGCCGCCGAGCAGCTGGCCGACCCGGGCACGGCCGTGGTCTGGGTGGACCTGGTCGCGGCGGAGCGCACGTCCTCCGGCCGGGCCCGCCCGCCGCTGGCCGCCCGGATCACCGCCGTCGACGCGGCCGGGGACCGGCTGCTGGACCTCCTGGTCGACCTCACCGGCCCGCGCACCGAGGGCGCCCCGCCCAAGGCAGTCGAGCCCAGGACCGCCGCGCGCCGGCTGACCCGGGCACTCGGTGAGCGCACCCGGCTGCTGTCGTGGGACAGCGGCACCAACCTGCGCACCGTCCTGGCCCGGCTCCAGGACCTCGGTCACCCGGCGCCCCTGCCCGGCCTGCCCCGCTACAACGGCAACGGCCCGCTGGAGCTGCAGCACACCGTCAAGGTCTGGCGTGGCGACCTCGATCCGGGTACCGGCTTCCTGCGCGACCCGTGGCCTCCCGGCACCGCCGACCGGCTCCACTTCCTGCTCCAGGCCGTCGCCGAGGACGACGGCAGCGGACGGCCGGGCACCAGCGCCCACGCCCTGCAGCGGGGGACCGGCATCAGCGGCACCCCCGGCCGCTTCGGCAGCTACCCGGTCCAGATCGCGGTGACCGGCCCGGCCGGAGCGGGCGAACGCCTCGCCGGGGTCCTGGCCGCCACCGGGCTGCTGGAGCCGCGCGCCGTCCACGGCCCGGTGCCCAGCCGCGAGATCCCCGGCCACCACCTCACCTACCTCGGCGGCAACGAGCAGCTCCTGGTCGACGCGACCGGCGGCGAGCTGTGACCGGCCGGGTCCGCCGGGAGCACCCGTCCCCGCTGCCCGGCATCGCCCACGTCCGCATCACCGCCGCCGACAACGACACCGCCAAGCGCATCCTGGACGTCCTGGGCGCGTACTTCGTGACCACCGCACCGGCCGACTACTCCGGCGGCCGGGTGTACCTGGACGTCGACACACGCTCCCAGGTCCCGGCCTACCCGGAGGCGGACTGACCCACCGCCAGCACGGCCTGTGATGCACCGCGAGGCCGCTGGTCCCCACGATGGGGCCAGCGGCCTCGTCGCGTCCCCGCTGTGATTAGGGCTGTTAGGGCCAACAGGGTCAATGGCCTCTGACATGGTGCCAGGGAGAGTGAAGGTCGACCACTGGCCTCCCGACAGCGCACGCGTCAGCGCCAAGACCTCGCGATGCCTGGGCACGTTGGACCCAGTAGGCCCAACCGGCACAGAACCGGCGCATCCTCCAGCGGAAAGGACAACCGAATACCTATGCGTCAAAGCGTCGCCTTAGACGCCTAGTGAGATATCCACAAAGTTAGTTATATTAGCACCGCCTAAAACGTTTGAATAAGCGCTCTATTAGCAGTCTTTTTCGCTGGCGTAAAAGACGCTCATACATGCAGCCGCGATCCGTCAGCGGATCGCTGACGCCCCCGCACGCTCGGGGATGCAGACACCGCAGGCCCCGCCCCTCAGCTGGGGGCGGGGCCTGCGGTGTCCGGGCCGCCTGTCGGGCCTCGACGGCCCGGGATGGGCTCAGTAGTCGAGCAGCCCGGTCGGCACGGCGTGCCCGGCGGCCTCCAGCTCCTTCGCGTAGTTCTCGCGGGCGGTGCGCTCGCGCTTGAGCAGCGCCTCCGCGTCGCCGAGTTCGATGGGCGCCACGTAGGGGACGGCTGTGGCGGCGTGGACGTGGGTCATCCACGCCTTGTTTGCGGCCACGTACTCGGTGGTTGCAGCCTCTAGGGCGGCGTTCTCAGTCATGCCAGCGATGCTGCCACGGAGGGATTTTAGGACGTTAATCCCGGAGCGGACCGCTGAGCTGACTGCCGCGGCGGCGCCGGTTGTGCTGCTGCAGCGCGACGTCGGCGGTGCGGAGTATTAGGGATTCGACGTGCGCCGGTGCCCCGTTCCGGGAAGCCCCTTCATCCTGCTGTTCGCCGGTTTCTCGACGACGGTGAACAGCAGGATGAACGCTGTCAGTTCTGGCGGATCACCCCGGCGCGCAGCGCCGCGATCATCGGCAGGACGTCGTCCTCGGTGGCCTCCGCGCTGAACGCGAGGATCGCGGAGATCACGGTCAGCGCGATGCGGCCGGCTGCCTGCGGGTCGTCGGCCTCGGCCCAGCCCTTCAACGCCTCGGCCAGCACCACGCACATCTTCACGCCCGGATCGCGGTCCATCTGCTCGCGCAGCGCCTGGAGCTCGGCCGGGTCCATGGAGTCGCTGACGCCGAAGCTCCTCATCAGCAGCGTCTGCAGGACCGTCTCCCCGTACTGCGCGATCAGCGGCGCGATGG
>Ga0302314_10004506_pt1 | contig 25603 bp, 30 predicted proteins | sample III_Palsa_N2_3_FD_200533 | JGI IMG/M metagenome (GOLD analysis project Ga0302314, IMG submission 200533) | Peat permafrost microbial communities from Stordalen Mire near Abisko, Sweden - III_Palsa_N2_3 | ecosystem: Environmental > Terrestrial > Soil > Palsa > Peat permafrost | place: Sweden... | reverse complement strand
TTCGGCGTCGCTGGTGATCAAGGTTGGCGGCTGCAACCCGGGAAACCGGGTCACGAACAGCTTTTCGGGCGCATTGCGCACCTCCAGCGGATTGTTGACCACCAGGGTGGCCGGATGGATGGTCTCAAGGAAATGCGTCGCCGTGATATAGGCCATGTCGAACGGCGGGTCCTGGCGCATCAGCACGACATCCATCTCGGCCAGATCGCGGACCTCGTAGTCGCCCAGCCGGTGGTGATCGCCCTTGACCGCCTGGATGTTGAGCGATCGGCCGCGCGCCAGGACGCGCCCGTCCTCCAACGCCAGACGGTCGGGCCGATAGACCCACAGGCCGTGGCCACGCGCCTGGGCGTCCAGCATCAGCAGGAATGTCGTATCGGTCTCGATATTGACGGTCTCGATGGGATCCATCTGAACGGCGACCATTAGCGACATGCCGGCTCCTTGGGCTTTGTTGTGGTTGCGGGTCAGGCTTCGCCCCACGCGCCTCGAATATGGCGTGGCAGGCGGCCGGGCGCGAGGGCGATCAGATCAAGGCGTATGGCGGCGGTCGCCAGATGCGATCGCCGCGCGAGGGTCGCCCTCGCTGCGCGGGCCAGACGTTCGCGTTGCGCAAAGGTCAGTGAGGCGAGCGCGTCCGCGAGACTGGCCCGTCGCTTGACTTCGACGACGGCGATGAGCGGCCCTTTCTGGACCAGAAGATCGATCTCGCCCAGCTGTGTTCGCAGTCGAAAGCCGAGCAGGCGGTAGCCCTTGGCCATCAGCCAGAGCGCGCAGAAGACCTCGGCGCGGCGGCCCGACCGTCTGGCCCTGGCGCCGCGGTCGGCGCGCGCGGAACCCACCTCAGCGGCCGCGAAGGGCGAGCGCGCGTGCATAGAGGTCTCGCCTGGGCAGTCCCAGGGCCTTGGCGACCTCGGCCGCCGCCTCGCCCGGCCCGGCGCGGGTGAGCGCTTCGACCAGCGCCGCGTCAGCCGTCTCGGGCGTGGCTTGCACGTCGTCCCCTGGCCCGACGAGGACGACGATCTCACCCTTCGGCGCTACGAAACGGGGGTCGGCGGCCAGTAGGCCCAATGGCCCCCGAACGACCGTCTCGTGCAGCTTGGTGAGTTCGCGCGCCACCGCCGCGTCGCGGGGACCGAACACGGCGGCCATGTCGGCGAGGCTGGCTGCGAGTCGCGATCCGCCCTCGAAGAAGATCAGGGTCGCCCGCACATGGGCCAGCTCCTCGAACAGGGCTCGCCTGCCGCTCGACCTCGCCGGAGGAAAGCCGGCGAACAGGAAACGGTCGGTGGGAAGACCGGCGACGGAAAGCGCCGCCAGGGTGGCCGAGGGCCCCGGTATCGGGATCACCGCGATCCCCTGCCCGGCGGCCTCGCGGGCCAACCGATATCCGGGGTCGGAAATCAGCGGCGTGCCGGCGTCGGAGATCAGGGCGATCGCCGCGCCCTTCGCGAGATCCGAGAGGACGCCCGGCCGCGCCCGAGCCGCGGCATGCTCGTCGTAGCGTTGCAGCCTGGCCTTGATTCCGTGCGCCGCCAGCAGCTTGCCGGCCACCCGGGTATCCTCGGCCAGCACCGTGTCGACGCCTTCCAGCACATCGAGCGCCCTGAGCGTAATGTCCCGCAGATTGCCGATCGGCGTGGCCACTAGATAAAGCCCGGGCGTGACCTCGTTGGGAGGTGGGGATTGAGTGCGCGGCGGCGTCATGCCGGAATGCTAGGCGCGTCCGCCGTCAAGCGCCATGGGCGAGGTCGCGGATGATCCGGTCGAGAACCGGCCGGCCCTTCTCGGTGATCCGCACACGGCCGTCGGCAAGCGCCGCCACGCCCTTGAACTCGGCGATGCGCGCCGCGTCGATCCCCAGCGGCGCCAACTCCGGCAGGCCGACACCCTCGAAGGTGCGAAGCCCCATGAGCAACCGTTCGATCGCGACCTCACGATCGGTCAGCCGTTCGCGATTGGCGGGTGTCAGCCCGCTGGAGACCTGATGCACATAATCGCCGATCGCCTTGGCGGCGACGCTGGCCCAGCGCTCGCCCATCAGGGTGATGCGCCCGTGCGCTCCGGGGCCGACGCCCAGATAGTCCTCGCCCCGCCAATAGATCAGGTTGTGGCGTGAACGGGCGGCCGCGCCGCGTGCGTGGTTGGAAACTTCATAGGCCTCGTAGCCTGCCTCGCCGAGCGTGGACTGCGTCACCTCGTAGAGGTCGGCCGCTCGATCTTCCGGGGGCGGCCGGAGCGTCCCGCGGCCGACCGCGCGGTGAAACGGCGTGCCCGGCTCGATCGTCAGCTGGTAGGGCGAAATATGCTCCGCACCCAGCGCGATGCACGCCCGCAGTTCCGCCGCCCAATCCGAGGGCGTCTGGTCCGGGAGCGCATAGATCATGTCGATGGACACGCGTCGAAACGCCTGAGCGGCGCGCTCGGCGGCGCGCCGGGCCGAGGCCGCGTCATGGTTGCGTCCGAGCCGGCGCAAGGCGTTGTCGTTCAGCGACTGCAAGCCGAGCGACAGCCTGTTCACGCCCGCGCCCGCGAAAGCGGCGAAGCGGCCAGCTTCGGCGTCGGTCGGGTTGGCTTCGAGCGTGACCTCCAGACCGTCGCCCGGCGGCCACAGACGACATGCGGCTTCGATGATCGCCGCGATATCGCCCGGTTCCATCAGCGAGGGCGTGCCGCCCCCGAAGAAGATGGAACCTAGGCTACGCGCGCCGATCAGAGCCGCGTGGGCTTGCATGTCCCGCAGGATCGCCTGGACCAGGGCTGCCTGTTCTTCGACGCGGCCGCGATCGCGCACGACGTTGAAATCGCAATAGGGACAGATCCGCGCGCAGTACGGCCAGTGGACGTAGACGCCCAGCGGCGTCGGGTTCAAAACAGCGAGGCCTTCAGCGCTTCGAACGCCTTGGCGCGATGGCTGATGACATCCTTGGCCGCTGGGTGCATCTCGCCGAACGTCTGGGAACGGCCTTGCGGCAGGAAGATCGGGTCGTAGCCGAACCCGCGCTCCCCGCGCGGCGGAAAGGTCAGCGAGCCGTCGACCCGACCCTCGAAGACGACGATGGGGCCTCGCGGCCACGCCACCGCCAGCGCGCAGGTGAACCAGGCGGTGCGGTCGTCGTCGTCGCGTTCCTGGAGCCGGCTTTCCACCAGCGCCATGGCGTGCGCGAAATCCCGGCCCGGTCCCGCCCAGCGAGCCGAATGCACCCCCGGCGCCCCATCCAGCGCCGCCACGCTCAGTCCGGAATCGTCGGCGATCGCCACCGTGCCCGAGGCGTCCGCCGCGGCGCGGGCCTTGATCATGGCGTTGCCGGCGAAGGTGGTCTCCGGTTCGTCGGGCTCGGGCAGTCCCAGCGCCCCGGCCGTAACCACGTCGAATCGCTCGGCGAGCAGTTCGCCGAGCTCGCGGGCTTTGCCCGGGTTGTGCGTGGCGGCGACCAGGCGAGTTCCAGGATCGAGGCGCAATAACATGGCGCCCGTCCTACCGCGTTCCGGGCGCGCCGCCAAATTTCGACATTGCCTGGTCGTAATATTGATAAACGATAATTAACTTGATTGAATAACGATGCGCTCTTATCGATAAGCGCAGAGGCGAGGGGAACGCGGTCTGAAGCCGAAACCAATCTCCTCCCAACCCACACCGCTCCTTCGAAAGAAACCGCCATGCTCGCCAAAAAAATGATCACGATCGTCGATCGTATCGCGCTGGGTCTGATGAACACCCTGGTGGGGGTCGCTCTCCCCCTGGTCGCCGTCGGCCTGTTGACCCACGCGATCTGAAACCGTTGCGCTTTGCCGTCGCACCGGATCGAGGCATGTTCGCCGCGGGCCGACATCTTGACGCCGGGCCGCGGCTTGCGTCGAAGGCGGCCGGTCTAGAGAGGTTTTGATGCGCACCCTGGGTCCGGGCTCGGTTTCGAGCTTCCTGAAAGTCATCCTCGATGTTTTCTACTTCGCGCTCGTGGTCGCGGTGTCGGTGCTGGCGTTGGTGATCCTGGCGGTGCTGTTGATCAGCTTCCGTCCAGATATTCTGACGCGCGCTTTCGACTCGTTAGACCTGCATCTGCAGGGGCCTTGGGTCGGCCCGATGGTCGCCGCCTTTCTACTGGGGTTGGAGTTGTATATGGGCGGCGCGATCGTGATCGTCGGCCGGCTGCGCCGGATCTTCCAGACCCTGATCGCCGGAGACCCCTTCCATCCCGACAACGTTAGGCGCCTGCGCGTGATAGGTTCGACCCTGGCGTTGCTGGAAGTCGGGCGATACGCCGCCTCGACGATCGACCACCTGGTCTTCCACGGCCATGCCAATATCGGCGGCGGCGTCAATTTGACAACATGGTTCGCGGTCCTGGTGATCGTCGTGCTGGCCGAGGTCTTCCGTGAGGGCGCCCGCCTTCGCGGCGAAGCGGAGCTGACGATCTGAGCCATGCCCATTCGCATTCGCCTTGATCGCCTGCTGCTGGACCGGCGCATGTCGCTGACCGAGCTGGCCGACCGTGTCGGCGTCACCATCGCCAATCTGTCCATCCTCAAGACCGGCAAGGCGCGGGCGGTCCGGTTCTCGACCCTGGCGGCGCTGTGCCGGGAACTCGACTGCCAGCCCGGCGATTTGATGAACTACGAGCCTGGACCGCCGGACGATCCTGACGAAGACACCGAGACCAGTTGAGGCGCCGTCAGCCCCCGACGGCGGCTTTCTGAAGCGCGACAAGCTGGGCGATTCCGTCGCGCGCGAGGCCGAACAGCGTCTCGAACTCATTGCGTGAGAAGCCGCGCTTTTCGCCGGTGGCCTGGATTTCGACGATATCCCCGGCCCCGGTGAGGACGAAGTTGGCGTCGGCCTCGGCGTTGCTGTCTTCTTCGTAGTCGAGGTCAAGGACCGCCTCGCCCTGGAACAGACCGCATGAGATCGCCGCCACATGGTCGAGGATGGGGTCGCGAGCGATGACGCCTTCCTCGAGGAGGTAGCGGGTGGCGAGTTTCAGCGCCACCCAGCCGCCGGTGATCGCGGCGGTCCGCGTGCCGCCGTCGGCTTGAACGACATCGCAGTCGATCGTCACCTGACGCTCGCCCAAGGCCTTCTGATCGACCACGGCGCGCATCGAGCGTCCTACCAGCCGCTGGATTTCCTGTGTGCGCCCAGATTGCTTTCCCTGCGCCGCTTCCCGGCGTCCGCGGGTATGGGTCGCGCGCGGAAGCATTCCATATTCAGCCGTGACCCAACCTTGTCCGCGCCCGCGCATGAACGGGGGTACGCCTTCCTCCACACTGGCGGTGACCAGAACGCGGGTGTGGCCAAACCCGACGAGACACGAGCCTTCCGCGTAACGATTGACGGCGGTTTCCAGAGTGACGACTCGCAAGGCGCCGGGTTCGCGGGCGGATGGTCTGGGCATGGGATGGGCTTGGCTCCGAAACGGGGCGGCGCCGCTTGCGCCGTGAGACGTGGCGCTTATCCTACGGATCGCGATGGAGCGTCCATGACCAATCCCCTCGTCGGCCAGGTTCAGTCTCGCGGCGCAAGCCTCAGCGAACTCGACAGCCGCGCCCGCGATATCTTCCGGCGGATCGTGGAGAGCTATCTGGAGACCGGAGACCCCGTCGGATCTCGGACCCTGTCACGCGGCGGCGTCCATCTGTCGGCGGCCTCGATCCGCAACACCATGCAGGACCTCACCGAGATGGGCCTGCTGGGCGCGCCGCACGTCAGCGCCGGACGCCTGCCGACCCACGCGGGATTGCGGCTCTTCATCGACGGCCTGCTGGAGGTGGGCGACATCGCCGAGGACGATCGGCGCAGCATCGAGGCGCGTCTGTCGGCGCACGGTCGATCCCTCGAAGACGCGATGAACGAAGCCAGCGCAATACTGTCCGGTCTGGCGGGCGGCGCCGGCGTCGTCGTCGCACCAGTCCGCGACGCCGAGGTGAAGCATGTGGAATTCGTGGCGCTGGGCCTCGATCAGGCCCTGGCGATCATGGTGTTCGATGACGGACTGGTCGAAAACCGACTTATGCGCCGCGCGGCCGGCGTCACCCCGGCCGCGCTCCAGGAGGCGTCGAATTTCCTGAACGCGCGGCTGCGCGGCAAGATGCTGTCGGACGTCAAGACGGAAGTCGCGGCCGAGCTGGCGAAAGCCCGCAGCGAGCTCGACGCGGCGGCGGCGCGTCTCGTGGAGGACGGCCTGGCGGCCTGGGGCGGTGGCGAAGGCGCCGACCGCGCGCTCATCGTGCGCGGTCGCGCCAACCTCCTGGGCGACCCCGACGCGGTCGCCGACCTCGATCGGGTGCGGCTGCTGTTCGACGACCTCGAACAGAAGGAGCAGGTGATCGGTCTGCTCGACGATGTGCGCACCGCGGCTGGCGTGCGGATCTTCATCGGGGCCGAAACCCGCCTGTTCTCCCTCTCGGGTTCCGCTCTGATCGCCGCGCCCTATATGTCCGGTCGACAGCGCGTGCTGGGCGCGATCGGCGTGATCGGGCCCGCGCGCCTCAACTATGCCCGGGTGATCCCCTTGGTCGACTACACGGCCAGGGCTCTCGGGCGAATCATGGATGGATGACCTTTGACGACCTTTGACAACGAAACAGCCAACGGAGCGGGCGGCGCAGACGAGGCCGTGACGCCTGAAGACGACGCCATGGCGATCCTGAAGGCTGACGCCGCCGCCCTGAAGGAACAGGCCCTGCGCTATGCAGCGGAGGCCGAAAACACCAAGCGTCGCGCCGAGCGGGAGGTCAACGACGCCAGGGCCTATGCGATCCAGAAGTTCGCCCGCGACCTGTTGGGGGTGGCCGACAACCTGGCGCGCGCCCTGCAGCACGCACCCAAAGACGCAGAGGATCCGTCCACCCGCAATCTCGCCATCGGCCTGGAGATGACGCAGAAGGAGCTCATCGGCGCCTTCGAGCGCAATGGACTGAAGGCCATCACGCCGCGCGCGGGGGAGAAGTTCGATCCGCACCTGCACCAGGCGATGATGGAGCAGACTTCGGACACCCTGGCCCCCGGCGCCGTCATCCAGGTTCTGCAGACCGGCTACGATCTTTTCGGCCGCGTCGTCCGGCCGGCCATGGTGGTTGTCGCCGCCAAGGATTCCACCGGTTCCATGACGGCCGCATCGGCGCATGGCGCCGCGAACTGAACCCGGGTCGATCGCCCGCCTCAGATCTTCGCGGCGGCCAGGATGGGGCCGCCGCCCGGTTTCTGGACCAGAATGGCCGCGCGTAGCGCGGGATCGGTCTGCGGCGGCAGGGCCAAGGTCTTGGCGTCGCCTGTCCACTGGCCAAGATGCGTCAATTCCCGGACGATATTCTTGTGCGGCAGGGTGCGGCCGCTGTTCTCGCCCCGCCTGATCGGCACCTGCACGACGCGCGGGTCGTAGCGGACCAGCCAGACGTCGGCGGTCTGCCGGGGCGCCGCGGAAATCGTCAGGGAGCCGCCATGCACGCTGAGCGCGGGACCACCGTCGCCGCGGTCGCCGTCGGCGACCAGGGTCCGCAGTTCATTGCGATCGACGCCGTCGCCGTCGCGCCGGCCGTTGACGACGACCTGCGGCGTGAAGACGTTCGGATGGCCGAGACCATGAGCGTAGTCCCACTGGCGAGCGGTGAACCTCGGCGAGGCGAAGGTGTCCTTCCAGCCGAGGCTATCCCAATAGGTGACCCCGAAACTGAGCGCCAGAACGTCCGGCCGGTCGGCGATGGCCATGACATTGGCGTTGGCGGGCGGGCAGGACGAACATCCCTGGCTCTGGAACAGCTCGACGACCACCGGATGGGCCGGGTCGGCTGCGCGAGCCGCGCCCGTCGGCATCAGCAGGGGCAACAGCGGAACCAGGACAGCGACGGAGGGTTTCATCGACAGCGGCCTCAGCGATTAAAGTTATGATTAGTTTGCGTTTCCAGGCTTTTGGTTACAGGCGATCACGAAAAAGTTCCCGACCGTGGCGCGATCGTGACGCTCCAGACAAAACACGGACACGTGCGATCGCCATATGCTTCCTCGCGCCAACGATTGTCACCTCTATCGGCGCTGGAGAAACATCATGATCCAGGTCATTCATGTAGAACCTCTCGGTCAGGGCTGGGCGGTCCGTCACGAGCCCGCCTCCCCGCCGCAGGTGTTCACCAGCGGGGCGAAAGCCGAGGACGCCGCCCTTTCCCTCGGCGCGCGTCTGGCTGAGGCCGGTCGCGCGTCGGAGATCCGCATCTATCTGCGCGGCGGCGCGCTCGGCGGCCGCTATGTCTATCCAGCGGGCGCGTGAGGTTCCTTCCCCCCCTTCCCCTTTATGGGGAGGGATGATCACAACCCCTCACTCAGCGTCGAGGCCGATATCCAGCACGGGGGCGGAGTGGGTCAGGGCGCCGACGCTGATCAGGTCGACTCCGGTTCGGGCGATGGCGCCTATCGTGGTCAGGTCGACGCCGCCCGAGGCTTCCAGGACCACACGGCCGGCTGTCAGCCGCACGGCGGTCTCCAGGTCGGCGAGGCTGAAGTTGTCGAGCATGATCACGTCCGGGCCATGGGCCAGCGCCTCGGCCAGCTGATCCAGGCCGTCGATCTCCACTTCGATCTTGACCATGTGGCCGATTCGCTCGCGCACGCGCGCCAGGGCCGCGCCCACGCCGCCGGCGGCCGCCACATGGTTGTCTTTGATCAGCACGGCGTCATCGAGGCCGAAGCGGTGGTTGTCGCCGCCGCCGCAACGGACAGCGTACTTCTCCAGGGCTCGCAGCCCCGGCGTGGTCTTGCGGGTGTCGATCACGCGGGCGCGTGTACCGGTGACCTGCGCGACATAGGCCCCGGTCAGGGTGGCGATGCCGCTCAGATGGCCGATAAGATTGAGCGCGGTGCGCTCCGCCGAAAGCAGCGCGCGGGCGTTGGCCTCGACGCGGGCGAGCACGGCGTCCGGCGCGACGTGATCGCCGTCGGCGGCGACCGCCTCGAACCTGCCACCGGAGTCCATTTCGGCCAGCGCCAGGCGGACGCAGGCGAGGCCGGCGATGATTCCAGACTTTCGCGCCCGGAACACCCCCGACATCCGCGCGTCGGCGTCGATGCAGGCGGCCGAGGTGATGTCGCCGGCGCGGCCGAGGTCCTCGGCCAGGGCGGCGCGGACGATCGGTCCGATCATCATGTCGGGCAGAAGATCGAACAGGGGCGCGATCACGCGGCGGCCACGCGCAGGTCCGCGGCGTAGGAAGCGAGCGGGCGAACCTGCAACGAGGAATGGAACGGCGGCTCGATCAGGCCAGGAAAGTCGGCTCGGCAGTGGGCGCCGCGGCTTTCGCGCCGGTCAAGGGCGGCGGAGGCCACCAGCCGTGCGGTGCTGAGCGCCAGCGCTGGCCCATACATCACCGTCTGGCTGTCGATCCAGGCGATGAGACCGCCAAGGCCAGCGCGGTCGCGCACGACCCCGGCGTCTCGGCTCATCCGGCGGCGCAGGTCGGCGAGGACATTCGCGGGAAGATCGGGCGCGGCGATGACCGCCGTCGGCTGCGAAGGTTCGTTCACTGTCTCGCGCGCGGCGACGCCGGTCCGGCGGCCGAACACGGCCGCCTCGAGCAGCGAATTGGAGGCCAGGCGGTTGGCGCCGTGGACACCGGTCGAGGCGCATTCACCGACCGCGAACAGGCCGGCTACGGAGGTGCGTCCGTCGAGGTCGGTGGCGATGCCGCCCATATGATAGTGGGCGGCCGGAAGCACAGGGATCGGCTGGATGCGGGGATCGAGGCCGGCGGCCATGCAGGCGGCGAACACGGCCGGGAAATGCTCGGGGAACGCCGCGCCCACGGCGGCGCGGGCGTCGAGGAAAGCGCCCCGCCCTGCCGCCCGCTCGACCGCGATGGCGCGCGCCACCACGTCACGAGGCGCGAGTTCGGCCGAGGGATGGTAGCGAGCCATGAAGGACTCGCCAGCGGCGTCGATCAGGCGCGCGCCCTCCCCGCGCAGGGCTTCGGTGGCGAGCGGCGCGGGGTCGGCGCCGACGTCGATGGCGGTGGGGTGGAACTGGACGAATTCGGGGTCGGCGATGCGCGCGCCGATGGCGGATGCAAGGGCCAGACCCTCCCCGCGCACGGCGGCCGGGTTGGTGGTGACCGCATAGAGGCCGCCGAGACCGCCAGTGGCCAAGACGGTGGCTGGAGCAACGATCTCGACACACCGTCCGCCATGATCGGCGAGGACGCCGCAGGCGTGATCCCGAGAGTCCGTCAGAAGAGCCCTGACGCGCCAGCCCTCACGGACCTCGATGTGTGGAGCGGCCCGCACGGCGGCGATCACCGCGCGCATGATCGCCGCGCCGGCCCCGTCGCCCCCAACCCGGGTGATGCGGGCGCGCGAGTGCGCCGCCTCCAGGCTTTGGACGAAACGGCCGTCCGGCCGGCGGTCGAACGGAGCGCCGAGCGCGGTCAGGGCGCGGACGGCGTCGGGGCCCTCGCGGGTCAGGATGTCGACGGCCCCGCGATCACAGAGACCGGCCCCCGCCGCAAGGGTGTCGGCGGCGTGAAGCGTGGGATCGTCGTCATCGCCTATGGCTACCGCCATGCCGCCCTGCGCCCAGCCCGACGAGCAGCCTTCGCCGAGCGGCGCGGCGGCCAGGACGAGCACTGGCCTGGGCGCCGCGGCCAGGGCGGCGGAAAGACCCGCCAGGCCCGCGCCGACGATCAGGACGCCATCAAACGTCGTGCGACCGGTCATGACACGCTCAGATCAGCTCGATATCCACGTGGTGGCGCGCCTTGACGAGGTCGTAGCGCGCCGGGATGGCCGGCGGCGGCATGTCGATCATCCGCTGGACGGCGGCCCGCGCGCGCACGGCGATATCCGCGTCGATGGTCACTTCGTACCGGCCGTTGGCGAGAGCGTCGTGGATGTTCTCCAGAGTGATCCGCTTCATGTGCGGGCAGAGGTTGCACGGACGCACGAACTGGGTGTCGGGCGCGTCGCAGGCGACGTTGTCGGCCATCGAGCACTCGGTGATCATCACCACCCGGCGCGGCTTGCGCTTGGCCACATAGTCGCTCATCGCCGCCGTCGAGCCGGCGAAGTCGGCGGCCTCGAGCACTTCCGGCGGGCACTCGGGATGGGCGAGGATCTGGGCGTCCGGCCAGGCTTCGCGCATCTCGGCGATGTCGGCGGCGGTGAAGCGCTCATGCACCTCGCAGCGGCCCTGCCAGGCAATGATGCCGATATCGGTCTGGCGCGCCACGTTGCGGGCCAGGAACTCGTCGGGCAACAGGATCACCCGGTCGACGCCGAACTCACGGGCCGCCCACTCCACCACCTGCACGGCGTTGGCGCTGGTGCAGCAGATGTCGGTCTCCGCTTTCACGGCGGCGGTGGTGTTGACGTAGGTGACCACCGGCAGGCCGGGATAGCGCTGCTTGATCAGGCGCACGTCGGCGGCGGTGATCGACGCGGCCAGCGAGCAGCCGGCGCGCAGGTCGGGGATCAGCACGGTCTTGTCGGGGCACAGCACCTTCGAGGTCTCGGCCATGAAGTGTACGCCGGCCTGGACGATGACGGCCGCGTCGGACCGCGCCGCCTCCCGCGCCAGGCCCAGGCTGTCGCCGACGAAGTCGCCGACGCCGTGAAAGATCTCCGGCGTCATGTAGTTGTGAGCCAGGATGACGGCGTTCTTTTCGCGCTTCAGCCGGTTGATCTCGGCGATCAGCGGCGCCTGCAGACGCCACTCCAGCGGGGTGACGTGCTCCGAGACCTTGTCCCAGATGGTCGCAGTCGCGGATTCGACCGCCCGCGTGAAGGTGAAATGGCTCGATCCGTCCGCCATGGCGTCCTCCTTATGCTCAAAGTGAGCATTTCATCCGCCTTAAAAAAACGCCACATCGCCGTTTCGATGATTGGCGTTACCCTTATGCTAGGTTTGAGCATAAGTAGGCATGGTAGATAGGCCCGCCGGGCCGGAAGGAAAAGCCCAAATCGTCCGGATGTCGCAAAATTGTGATCTGTCGCCAGGGAAGGTCGGAAGGCTCTGGATAGTCGCCTGCTCCCTGGCCGCCGCAGCCGCCATCTCCGGATGTGCGCCTTCGGCGAACACGCCGCGCCTGCCTGGGGGAATATCGTTCGGCAAGGTCGAGACACTGGCACGTCGAGGCGACCCGGCCGTGTTGCGGCTCAGCAGCCGGGTGAGCGACCCTGTGCGCGTCGACGCGCCGATGCATGAGATCGGCTGGCAGACGCTCGATCTCGCCCATCCGCCGAACCTCGCCTTTGGGGCGCTGGACGCCGCCTCCGCCCGGCGGGTGAACGGCTTCATTCCCGCATTCCAAACGTCCACGGAGCCCGCCGCGCCGTTCTTTCTGCGCGCCACCGGTCCGGAGCGCGATCGCGCCATGCTCTGCCTGACCCAGGCGATCTATTACGAGGCGGCGCTCGAACCCGACGCCGGCCAGGCGGCGGTCGCCCAAACCGTGCTCAACCGTGTCCGGCATCCAGCCTACCCGCATTCGATCTGCGGGGTGGTCTATCAAGGCGTCGAGCTGGGGATCGGCTGCCAGTTCACCTTTGTCTGCGACGGGGCCTTGGGCAGGCGTCCGGTGGACGCCCAGTGGCGGCGAGCCCGAACGGCGGCCGATCGGGCCGTCAACGGCTATGTGATGGCCTCGGTCGGATCGGCGACACACTACCACGCCGACTATGTGTTCCCGCGCTGGGGGCCGACTTTGGTGAAGATCGGCCAGATCGGGGCGCACATTTTTTATCGGTTCCCGGGACCGGCCGGCCTGCCGGGCGCGCTGCGCCAATCCTATCGGGGCGAAGAGCTGCGCGTGGCGATGGCCGGCCCGCGGCCGGCGATCACCCTGGTGAACACGATCACCGCTCCGGGCCAGAACTACTTTTACATCGAACCGCGCGCCGCCCAGCCGCTTCGCAGGCCGACGCCTGGCACTGTGCTCTTCGGGCGGCGCTTCCCCACCCGCGACGAGATTGACAAAATCAACGCGGCCTTGCTGGAAATGGAGAAGAAGTCGGCCACTCTGGCGGCCGCGAGCGCGCGGGGGCCGGAGCCGACGTCCTGAAGGCGCTACCAGACGCCGATCTTGGCGGCGTCGGCGTGGGTGATCGGGTGATGGGCAGCCTCGTGGTCGCGCTCGGCGAGATAGCGGACCGCCTCCAGGGCCGCCATGCAGCCCATGCCGGCGGCGGTGACCGCCTGGCGGTAGACATCGTCGGTGACGTCGCCGGCCGCCCAAACGCCCTCGACGGCGGTCGCGGTGGTTCCGGCCTTCACAGCCAGATAGCCCGCTTCGTCCATGTCCAGCTGGCCGACGAACAGCGCCGACGCGGGCGCGTGCCCGATCGCGACGAAGAACCCGTCACACGGGACATCGCGCGTCTCGCCGGTTTTCAAATTCCGCAGACGCGCGCCGGTGACGCCGAGCGGATCGCTCGTCCCGAGAACATCGTCCACGGCGTGGTCCCAGATCACCTCTATCTTGGGGTTGGCGAACAGGCGCTCCTGCAGGATTCGCTCGGCGCGCAGTTCGTCGCGGCGATGGACGAGAGTGACCTTTGAGGCGAACTTGGTGAGGAACAGCGCTTCCTCGACCGCGGTGTTGCCGCCGCCGACCACCACTACCTGCTTGCCGCGATAGAAGAACCCGTCGCAGGTCGCGCAGGCCGACACGCCGAAGCCCTGGAAGCGCTTCTCGCTGTCCAGGCCCATCCATTTCGCCTGGGCGCCAGTGGCGATGATCAGGGTCTCGGCCAGCCACGCTGCTCCGGAGTCGCAAGTGACCAGGAACGGCCGCGACGACAGATCGACCGAGGTGACGATGTCGTCGACCAGCCTCGCGCCCACATGGGCGGCCTGTTCACGCATCTGGTCCATCAGCCAGGGGCCCTGGATGACGTCGGCGTAGCCAGGATAGTTCTCGACGTCGGCGGTGATGGTCAGTTGCCCGCCCGGCGTGAGGCCGGCGATCAGGACCGGCTCCAGCAGCGCGCGCGCGGCGTAGATGGCCGCCGTGTAGCCGGCGGGACCCGCGCCGACGATCAGGCAGCGGACGGAAGTAGGCTGTTGGGTCATTTTCGCGGCCTCACCATTGTTCATCCCCTCCCTATGGGGAGGGTGGCTCGGAGCGTAGCGACGAGACGGGCGGGGAACTCCGAAGCCCCCACGGCGCCTGGAAGGTTATCGACTGCGAACTTGCAGACTTCCCCACCCTGGCCGCTTCGCGGCCTGTCCCTCCCCATAAAGGGGAGGGATGAAGGAGCCTAAACCCACTCGACCTTGGTGATCTCATAGGCTTTCACGCCGCCAGGAGTGTTCACCTCGACCACGTCGCCGGTTTCCTTGCCGATCATGGCGCGAGCGATCGGTGAAGCGATGGAGATCTTGCCTGAACGCACGTCGGCTTCGTGCTCGCCGACGATCTGGTAGCGAGCAGGCTCCTCGGTATCCTCGTCGACGACGCTGACCGTGGCCCCGAATTTCACCTGGCTGCCCGACAGCTTCGAGACATCGATGATCTGGGCGCGGGCCATCCGATCCTCGATTTCCGCGATGCGGCCTTCGATCCAGCCTTGGCGATCCTTCGCGGCGTGATATTCGGCGTTCTCGGAAAGGTCGCCGTGCTGACGGGCCTCGCCGATCGCGGCGGTAATGGCCGGTCGCTCGCGGGTCTTCAAACGTCTTAATTCCTCGTCGAGAGCGTGAAAGCCCTCGGCGGTCATAGGGATTTTTTCCATCGTTGGGTAAGCTCGGGTCGCCCTTGTAAAGATAGAAATCCGGCCGCGGACGCTATCGACCGGGGGGACGATAGGATAGAGGCCCGGGGTCGCGGTTTCAAGGGCCGTGCTCCGGACGCGTATTTGGCGGGCGCACCGCCGGATCGCCTGACGCATCAACAAGCAGGGAGCCGAGAGGCGACAAGTGACCAATCTGATCGTGCATGGCGGGCGCGCCTTGAGCGGCCGCATCATCCCCTCGGCCAACAAGAACGCGGTCCTGCCGATCCTGTGCGCGACGCTTCTGACCGATGAGGAAGTGATCCTGCGCGGCGTGCCGGACATCACCGACGTCGGCCAGATCCTCAGCCTGTTCGAGGCCCTCGGCAGCGAGGTGACCATGGACCACGCCACTCGCGTGCTGCGCCTGAAGCACGCCAGCGCGCGCGATGCGTCGGCGGCCCGTTTGCCGCAGGGCATGCGTTCCTCGATCATGCTGATCCCGCCCCTGATCGCCCGCTTCGGCGAGGCGCGGATCGAGGGTGAGGTGAAGGGGTGCACGCTCGGCGCCCGCGAGATCGACCCGCACATCGAGGTGTTCCAGACCTTCGGCGTCGAGGTGTCGCCGGAAGCGGGCGCGCTGGCCATGACGCTGAAGGAGCGCTTTCGGCCCACCGACCACTGGCTCGACTACGCCTCGGTGACCACCACTGAAAACTTCGTGCTGTGCGCGGCCAAGGCGTCGGGAACCTCGCAACTGATGAACGCGGCGTCGGAACCGCATGTTCAGGAGTTCTGCGCCTTCCTGAAGCTGATGGGCGCGCGCGTCGAAGGCTGCGGCACCAGCCGCCTGGTCGTCGAAGGCGTCGATCGGCTGGGCGGCGCCGACTACACGTTCGCCGAGGATTTCCACGAGATCGCCACCTTCCTCGCGCTGGGCGCGATCACCGGCGGCTCGGTGTCGGTGAGAAATGCTCAGCCTGAGCAATTCCCGCTGATCGACCGGGCGTTCGCCAAGTTCGGCGTGACGATCGCGCACCAGGGCGGCTGGTCGACGTCGTCGGTCGACGGCCCGCTGCGAGTGAAGGCGCCGTTCACGAGCTACATCCTGCCGAAGATCGAGGCCGCGCCCTGGCCCTATCTGCCCGTCGACCTGCTGCCGATCTTCGTGGCTCTAGGGGCGCAGGCCGACGGCCAGATGCTGTTCTGGAACAAGGTCTACGAAGGGGCGCTCGGCTGGACCTCGGAGCTGGCCAAGTTCGGTGGCCACGCCCTGCAGTGCGACCCGCACCGGGTGATCACCTTCGGGGGGCGCCCACTGACCCCGGCGAACGTGGAGAGCCCTTACATCATCCGGGTGGCCATCGCGCTGTTCATGGTGGCGGCCAGCATCGAGGGCAGATCCACCATCCTCAATGCCGACCCGATCCGCCGCGCCCATCCACGGTTCGTCGAGAACCTGATCGCGCTTGGGGCCGATGTGGAATGGGCCTGAGATAGCGCGGACCGCGCGGGCGTCGTGACGCCGGCACAGATCGCCGGCGCGATGATGGTCGCCTCGGGCCTGGCGCACGCGATCGTCAACGCGGTCCTCAAGTCCGGCCGCGACAAGATGTCGAGCCGCGCGCTGATCGACGGTTTCTCGGCCATCCTCATGGCGCCGGTGGTGCTTGTCGTGTCGCCGCCGACCGGCGCCTGGGGCTGGCTCGCCGGCTCCTGGGCGACCCATCTCGTCTACCTGGTCGCGCTGATCAAGGCGTTCGAGGGGGCCGACATGATGGTCGCCTATCCGATTTTCCGCGGCATCGCGCCCAGCCTCGCCGCTGTGGTCGCCGTGAGCGTATTTCACGAGCCGATATCCTGGCCTGTAGGGGCCGGCGTCGCGCTGGTGTCGGGAGGCGTCATCGCCACTGTGGTCGGCCGGCACATGTCGCGACGCTCGCTCGCCTGGTCGGTGCTCACCGGTTGCACGATCGCCCTCTACACCGTGATCGACGCCCAGGGGGTGCGGGCCGCGCCGTCGGCGATCAGCTATATCGCCTGGGTGTACCTGAGCCTGGGCGGCGGCATCGGTGTGCTGTTCGCCTTCTGGCGCGGCCCGGCGTTCCTGGTCTCGGCGCGCAGCGAATGGAGGGCCGGCCTCGCCGCCGGGAGCCTCTCGATCGTCACCTACGGCCTGGCGCTGTGGGCGTTCCGGCTGGGAGCGACACCGCGGCTAGCCGCCCTGCGGGAGGTCTCGATCCTGTTCGGCGTGGCTATCGCCATCGTCTTCCTGAAGGAACGCGCCACGCCCGGCCGCCTGTTCGGCATAGCCACGATCGGCGCCGGCGCGGTGGTTCTGCTGGCCAGTGGCTGAGCCGACCTTGCTTTGCCTCTTTTCCCGACGCACCGATTGGGCGACCATGCGGCTCCTTTTTTCGCTCGAGGCGGCCGCCATGACCAACACCGAGATCGTCGAAGCCTTCATCCGGGCCTGGGAGGAGAAATCGATCGACGGCATTCTCGGCCTCATGACGCCGGACGCCCGCTACCTGAACGTCGGCCTTCCCGAAGCCGTGGGGCGCGAGCAGATCCGCGCGGGCATCGAGCCGTTCCTGGCGGCGGCCACCCGTATCGAATGGACGGTCCATCACATCGGCGAGAACGACCAGGGCGTGGTGTTCACCGAGCGCACCGACGTCTTCGATATGCCCGGCCGGACCGTCAGCGTGCCGGTCATGGGGATCTTCGAATTGAAGGACGGACTGATCAGCGGCTGGCGCGACTATTTCGACCTGCCGGGCTTCCAGAAGCAGATGGCTTAAGCGGCCGCCTGTCAGGCCATGATCACATCCAGCGCCTTGCAGAAGCCGGTCATGTCATCCATCGAGCCGACGGTCACCCGCGACATGTTCGGCCAGATCGGCCAGGACCGTCCGATCGCGACGCTCTGAGCGGCGAAGGCGGCCTGCATCTGTGCGGCCGGTTTGGTCCTCCAGTCGATCATGAACATGTTGGCGCTGGTCGGCAGGACGGTGAGGCCTCGTTTCGCCATGTGCGCCAACGTCATGGCGCGGGCCTCGCGCATCTCCTGGCGCCGCGCGGCGATCAGGTCGGCGGCCGTCAGGCTGGCGGTGGCGCAGGCGAGCGAGGGCAGCGGCAGGGCCCCCGACTGCATGCCGCCGTCATAGCGCATCATCTTCGCTATGATCTCCGGCTGGGTCATGATGTAGCCCATGCGCATGCCGGCCATGCCGAAGATCTTCGAAAAGGTGCGCATGACGATCACCGACTTGCCCTGCGTGACCATGTACGAGGCGACCGGCACGTCGGCGAAATGGGTGTAGGCCTCGTCGACGAGGACCATCGAGCCGGGCGGCTTGTTGGCGACCAGCCATTCGATGTCGGCCAGCGGCGTGATCGTGCCCGTCGGATTGTTCGGCGTGCAGATGTAGTAGAGGCCGGCGTTCGGATCGGCCGCGAGCATCGCCTTGACGTCGTGCCTGTAGTCGGCGGTCAGCGGGACGCGCTTGACCGGCACGCCGAGCCATTGGCCCGTCCTGCCGGCAAGTTCGAAGGTCGGGTCGGCGGTGACCAGTCCCCGCGTCGGCGAGCAGTAGGTGACCACGGCCCGGCAGAGCGGATCGCTCGATCCCGGCCATGGCGCGACCTGAGCCGGCGCCACACCCTCCACCTTGACGACCGCGCGGATGAAATCGCCCCGTTCGTCATGAGGCGCGTAGCGATTGCTCGAAGCGATGATCCCGGCGGCGGCGGCGGCCCCGGGTGCCAGCGGTCCGGTCCAGCATTCGTTGGCGCCGATGCGCACCTTGGCGTCAGGGGCCGGGTCGGGCACGCCGGCCGAGCCCCACGCGGGTCGCCCGATGCCGGCGGCGGCCACGCCCACGCCGAACACCGCGGCGATGCCGGCGAGCTGGCGGCGGGAATAGCCGCGGTCGAGGAGATCGTCCGTGGTTTCGGCGGTCAGCGTCATCGTCTCTGGTCTCCCTGAGATCGTCGGAGCGGTCCTGGTTCGCCCGGCCCTCGCGTCGGCCGGCAGTATGACTCCAGATGCGCGAGGGCGCTCACATTTTCAGCGCGTTCTTGAACATCAGCAGGGAGATGAACACCAGATAGGCGCCGAAGATCCGCTTCAGCGGAGCGGGAGGCAGGCGATGCGCCGCGGCGACGCCCAGCGGCGCTGTCAGCACCGACATGCAGCCTACCGCCAGAGCCGCGGGGAGGTTGATATAGCCCAGCGAGCCCCACGGCAGGCCCTTCTGGCCCAGGCCGATCAGGGCGAAGCCGATCGTGCTCGGAATGGCGATCAGCGTGCCGATGCCCGATGCGGTGGCGATGGCGCGATGGATGGTGCGGCCGCACAGGGTCATCACGGTGATCGCGATGGTCCCGCCGCCGATGCCGAGCAGGGACGAAAAGCCTCCCAGGCCGCCGGCGATGCCGGCGCGCAGAACACCGGACGGCATCTCCTGCGAGATCACCCGGTCGCCGATCCTGGGCACGAGAAAGTTCACGGACATGAGCATGACGCCGGTGGCGAAGATCAGGGTGAGGCCGCGACCGTCGATATGGCTCGCCAGGATGACGCCGAGCGCCGAGCCGGCCACGATCCATGGGGCCCATGTCTTCAGGACCTCCCATTCCACCGCTCCCCTGAGCGCATGCGATCGCAGCGATCGGATCGAGGTCGCGACGATGGTGGCGGCCGAGGTGCCGACCGCGATGTGGGCGTATTGCTCCCTCAGGCCGCCCATCAGCGGCAGGACGACGAGCAGGGCGGGCACGACGACGAAGCCGCCGCCGATGCCGAACAGTCCCGCGGCGAAGCCGGCGAGCAGCCCGGCGGCGAGCATGGCCGCCAGTGGCGCGATCCAAGGAGAGGCTTCGGCCATCAGCCGGCCAGATCCGGGCGGCCAGCCTCAGCCTCGAGCAGACAAAGCCGATGGTATGGGTCCAATTCGCCTTGCCTCCCCGATCGAGCCTTCAATTGCGCGCACCGCGTCGCGATGTGGCCGCTTCGCCCTTACGCCGGTTCCACGCACGCGTCCGCCGTTCACGCCGCAATCACCGGCGAATTCGGAATGGCGCCCAAATGAGCGGCGCGACCCTGAATTGTGGGTTAGCCGCCTTGTCGGCGCCGTTCGAGAGGATAGATTGGCCGTAAACAAGGGAGAGATCGCATGAGACTGGAAGGCGGCTGCTACTGCAAGGCCATCCGCTATGTGGCGGAAGGCGAGGCGATGATGAAGGCGCAATGCCATTGCCGCGAGTGCCAGTACATTACCGGCGGCTCACCCAATGTGTTCGTTGCCATGCCGGTCGACGGGTTCGCCTACACGCAGGGCGAGCCCAAGGCCTTCACGCGCACGGACCTGCCGCGCGCGGTGACCCGCGAGTTCTGCCCCGAGTGCGGCACTCACCTGGCGACGCGTCCGCCGGGGTTCCCGGCGGTGATCGTCAAGGTCGGCTCCCTCGACGACCCAGGCCTGTACGGCGATCCCACCATCGCGATCTTCACCATCGACAAACAAAGCTTCCACGAGATCCCCGACGGCATGCCGAGCTTTGAGCGCATGCCGGGGCGTTAGAGCAGGATGATTTTAGATGAAATCATCCAAAATCACCCTGCTCTAAAACAAAAAGGTAGAGCCCGATTCAGGCTTTAGATCTGTTCCGTCTAAAGCCATCGGGCTCTAGGAACGCATACTCTCAATTGAACTTCATGCCGACCATGACGGCGTTGGGGGTCCCGCACTTGGCCGGGCGGCCGTCGACGCTGCTGCGACACACCATAGTGCCGACCTTGGCTGGTGGGGAGGGAGCGGCGGCGACAGGTTTGGGCGGGGGCGGCGGGGTATCCTTCGGCGCCGGCGAACAGGCGCCGATCGCCAGGCCCACGCCGACGACGAGAAAAGGGGAACGGTTGCGCATGCGGGACTCCGATAGGACTGAACACCCCCCTGTTACGGCGGGAGCGAACGCCTTGTATCTCGAATAGGCGGCGGAGCCCGACCCGCGATCAAAATTTAACATGACCCGCAAGATTTGTTGACTCAACCCGAACACCTGGCGCTACGGTGGGCGAGCGCCAGGGTGGCGCGCGACGACGGTCGCCTCGCCTCGCGGGACCGATCGTTGAGAGACAGACAGGGAGTGATCGCGATGGATGGTTCCGCTTTTCCAGGCCGGCCGGACAGGCATCCGGGCGACACCTACGAGGACATCCTCAATCGCGACAGTCGGCCGGTTCCGGACTATCTGCGCGAGGGCCGCCTGCCGGATGTCGGGGTCGAGCCGGTGGCTGCCTCGCGCTACACCGACCCGGCTTTCTTCGCCAAGGAAGTCAAATACTTGTGGAGCAAGGTGTGGCAGCTGGCCTGCCGCGAGGAAGATATTCCCGATGTCGGCGACTACCACATTTACGAGAACGTTGGAAAAAGCCTGATCGTCACCCGCGCCGCGCCCGGCGAGATCAAGGCCTACTACAACAGCTGCCTCCACCGCGGCCGCAAGCTGGTCACCCTGAACGGCTGCAAGCAGGAGTTCCGCTGCCCCTATCACGGCATGGCTTGGACGGCGGACGGCGCGTTCAAGGACAACCCGATCAGCTGGGACTTCCCCCAATGGGAAGGCAAGGACATGAGCCTGCCGCAAGCCAAGGTCGACACCTGGGGCGGTTTCGTGTTCGTCAACTTCGACCTGAGCGCCAGGCCGCTGATGGACTACATCAAGCCGCTGGCCGACGACTTCGCGAGGTTCGACTGGGAGAACCGCTATCGGCTGCTGTGGATCCAGCGGAAGGTGCCGTGCAACTGGAAGGTGCTGACCGAGGCTTTCATGGAGAGCCATCACAGCGTCACCACTCATCCGCAGATCCTCGCCAGCCTCGCCGACGCCAACAGCCAGTATGACCTGCCCAACGACTGGATCTCGCGGCACTTCTCGGCCGGCGGCGTGCCGAGCCCCTTCCTCGATCCGATGACCGAGCAGCAGATTCTCGACGCCATGCTGGCCCCGGGCGGACGCCGCCGCGGCCCCGTCGCCGAACTGGAGGAAACCCATGTCCTGGCGGAGGGCGGCACCGCGCGGTCCTACATGGCGGAGCTGAGCCGCAAGGGGTTGGGCGCGGTCGATGGCCACGACTACACTGATGCGGCCGATGCCGAGATGATGGACGCCCTGCTCTACAACATCTTCCCCAACATGAGCGTGTGGGCGGGCGAGGGCCAGAAGCTGACCTATCGCTGGCGGCCGAACGGCATGGACGTGAACAGCGGCGTCATGGACATCATGATCCACGCGCGGATTCCCGCGGGCCAGCCGCGCCCCAGGCCCGCGACGCCGATCGAACTGGGGTTCAACGACTCGATCGCCGCCGCGGCGCCGCCGGAATTCGCCGGCCTGGCGGCGGTGTTCGATCAGGATTTCGGCAACCTGCCCTATGTCCAGGAAGGCCTGATCGCGTCGGGAATCGGGGAGGTCCACTTCGCCAAATACAGCGAGATGCGCATCCGCCACCTGCACCACATGATCGACCGCTTCATCGCCCACGGCGAGACGGGATCCCCGGCGCCGGAATAGTTGCCGGCGGTTCGCCAACGACGTCCGCGCGGACACTCCCGCGGACCATGGTCAAGACTGCCGGATCAACAACAGCGCGCTTCAAAATTCCATTCCGAATGACTCGACCGCCTGGCGCCGTTACAGTCACGCCCTCGATTGCAAGCGTCCGGATGCGCCGATGCCACAGACCTCCGTCCCCGTCGTCGACGAACTGATCGAGCTGCGAGGCCTGCGTTTTCACTATCGCGACTGGCCGTCCAGGCAGGTCGGCGCCCCCGATCTGGTGCTGCTGCACGGCTACACCGGCCACGCAAGATCGTGGGACGCGTTCGCCGAGGCGATGACCGACCGCTATCGCGTGCTGGCGCTCGACCAGCGCGGTCACGGCGAGAGCGCCTGGGCGCCCGCCGACTGTTACGGCATCGACGACATGGCCGACGACCTGGCGGCCTTCGTCAGGGCGCACGGCCTGAACCACTTCACCTTGCTGGGCCTCTCGATGGGCGGGATGGTGGCCATCGAGTACGCCGGCCGGCGGCCGGCGGAACTGGCCGCCGTGGTCATCGTCGATATCGGACCGGAGCTGGTCCGGTCCGGGTCGCAACGGATCGCGGACGGCGTACAGAAAAGCGATGTCTTTGCCTCACGTGACGCCGCCTTCAACGCCGCGAGAGCCGACAATCCCCGCCCCCCGGAAGCCCATCACCGACACCGCGTCGATCACAGCCTGATGCGAACGGAGGACGGGGGGTGGACCTATCGCTATGACCGGGCCCTGCGATCGGTGCGCGGGTTGAGGACCCGCGACGCCGAAACCGGATGGCGATCCTGCGCCGACATAGGCGTCCCCACCCTGCTGATCCGTGGCGACCAGTCCGACATACTCGGCGCCGATGTCGCGGAGAAGATGATCGAGGTGATCCCCGACGCCCGCTTCGCCCTGGTCGAGAACTCCGGCCATCCCGTCCCCCTCGACGCCCCCGACGGCTTCCTCGCCGCCGCGCGCTCCTTCCTGACGGGGTAGGAGCCAGGAATTTACCGCCCGCCACAGTCAGGAATTATCACCCCACCCTACCCCTACGTCAGGGCGATCGCGCGCTTGAGCCCGCCCCCCCAAAGGCGCCACAATGGCCGCGCAAGAACACCAGCCAGAGAGGACAGGGAATGGCCGTCGAGAGTTTTCCGGTGGAATTCAGCCACATCATGATGTTCGCCCGCGCCGTGGGCGACGACAATCCGATCTATCATGACCCGCAATACGCCAAGGGGACCGAGCCGGGCTCGGTGATCGCGCCGCCGACGTTCGCCCAGGCCAGCGCGCAGTTCGATCCCGACTATTCCCTGCGTCCGAAACCCGGGAAGCCCTGGTTCGGATCCGGCGGCAGCCCCAGCGGCGTCCAGCGGGAAACCAGCGAAAGCGGCGGCAACGGCGGCGGCCTGCATGCCGAACAGCATTTCGAATACCACCGGCACCTGAAGCCCGGCGATGTGCTGACCGCGACGTTCAGGCCCGGCGCGACCTGGGAAAAAGAGGGCAAGCGCTCGGGCAAGCTGATCTTCTCCGAGAGCATCACCGAATATCGCGACCAGAACGGCGAGCTGGTGATCACCGCGCGCGGCGTCGGCGTGCGCACCGAACGTCCCGTCGAGCAGGCTTAGGAGAGAGAACAGATGGCGTTGAAAGCCAGCGACCTGAAGGTCGGCGACACCCACACCGAACGGCTCGTCGAGGATCTCAAGCGCACCCAGCTGGTGCAGTACGCCGGCGCGTCGGGCGATTACAATCCGCTGCATACGGACGAGATCTACACCACCCAGGTGGCCGGATATCCGGCCGTGTTCGCCCACGGCATGCTGACCATGGGCATGACCGGCCGCATGCTGACCAACTATGTCGGTGACGGCCGCCTGACCAAATACGGCGTGCGCTTCACCAGCCAGGTCTGGCCCGGCGACACGCTCGACTCGACAGCGACCGTGGAGAAGGTGTCGCAGGAAGGTGGGGTCAAGCTCGTCGATCTGGCGGTGGTGACCACCAACCAGAAAGGCGTCGCGGTGCTGTCGGGCTACGCCCAGGCCCGCATCGACTGACGGTTTAAGCCGCTCGGGTGACCCCGAAACCGTGGCGGGGGAAGTGCACGTGCACAACCCCCGTCCGCTCGTGCTCGCGGCAGATCACGATCGAGGCGGTGTCGCAGTTGAGCAGTTCGCCCCGGCTCGGCATGACGCCGTAATCGGTGGGTCCGACATCGACGAGCGTGCCGACCGGAACATCGGCGATGTCGCTCGATCCCTCGATCGGCGCGGGAGTAGCGTTCATGGCGACCGTCAGCGCGTCCGGGCCGCTCATCTCCTCGCCTGGCGCGCGCCCGAACGCACGCATTCGCTGATACCAGGTCTTGGTGCAGGGATGGGCCGCCAGCAGGTCGGCCATCATGCCGCCGGCGTGAACGAACCACAGCACGTGGTAGGTGGAGAAGTCGGCGATTGTCCAATCCTCGCCGAACAGCCAGGCGCGGCCGTCCGACAACTGCGCCTCGAGTTCGGCGAGGAACAGATGATAGCGTGGCAGCGCCTCTTCGAGCGGGATACGCCGGACCGTGGCGCCCTGCGAGAAGTTGGCGCGGTCCTCCGCGAACGCGGCGGCGGCCTCCGGACTGGGAAAGAAGGATCCCATGTTCGAGGGCTGGAAGCGCAGCGTCACCGAAGCCCAGAAAAGCTCGGTGTCGATCCATCGCGCCAGGGTCTGGGCGGCGAGGCGCGAGGCGGCTGGGAAGAAGGTCGGTCCGGTTCCCTTGTCGTCGAGAAACGCCGCGATCATCGCCGTGTCGCAATAGACGTCCGCGCCGGCCTGCAGGACTGGCGTCCGCCGGTAGCCACCCGTCAGCGGGATCGTGTCGGGTCGCGGCATGATCGGGGGGATGATCACCGATCGCCAGGTCAGGGCGCGGGCGTTGAGCATCGCCCGCGCCTTCTCTGAAAACAGCGATACCTGATAGTGGTGAAGAATCAGTTCGGACATCGCGGCGCGGCCTCCCCGGAGCTCAAGCGTTCCGGAACGCAGATGTCACGGGTCAAGGCGCCATGGCAACGGAAGATTGCCCCTCGGCACGACGGTCTGGACCACTCGCGACCCTAGTTGGGGTGACAGGCGCGCCCTTCAGGACCCAGGTGGTAGCCTGGCGGGCAGGGTCTGCCGGTGGCGCAGGCGCTGAGCGATAGCACCGCCGTGAGCGCGAGGATCGAGCTGAGAATAGTTTTCATGACGCACACCTAATCATCGTGAACCAAGAGAGGGTCGTGGACGAACGGACGATGTCGCCTTGTTGTTCCGGGCTGCCTGAACCGAGG
>Ga0302314_10004505_pt1 | contig 25607 bp, 22 predicted proteins | sample III_Palsa_N2_3_FD_200533 | JGI IMG/M metagenome (GOLD analysis project Ga0302314, IMG submission 200533) | Peat permafrost microbial communities from Stordalen Mire near Abisko, Sweden - III_Palsa_N2_3 | ecosystem: Environmental > Terrestrial > Soil > Palsa > Peat permafrost | place: Sweden... | reverse complement strand
CCACCTGCCAGAACGTCAGCCCGAAGGTGATGAGCAGCGCTCCGTAGACGACGTACTCGACGTTGAACAGCGCCCCGGCCCACATCCAGGTGAGGTCGAGCGGCTTGCCGCGGCGCTCGGAGTGCGGGATGTAGTCGATCCCGCGCGCCTCGAAGGCGGGCTCGCTGGCGGCGGGTCCGCCGCCAACGCCAATCGCACTCGGGTCCAGTGTGACTCCGCTCACGGGTACCTCCATCGTCGACGGTGCGTGATTCTGTTCGATGTTGCTGCGGCGATCTATGTCCACACGGCCAAAGAGGTTCCGCCACAAGTCGGTCTTCCGGCTGGCTACGTTCTCAGGCCAGCTCAACGGGCACGTAGGCGAAGCGCTCGACGTCGACGAGGCCGCCGTCGGTGAGACGGAGCTCGGGGATGACCGAGAGGGCGATGAACGAGAGCTGCATGAACGGCTCCTCGACCGTGGTGCCGAGCCGCTCCGCGGCGGCGGCGCCGAGCGCGCGGAGCTGGTCGGAGACGCGTTCGGCGCTCTGGTCGCTCATCAGCCCCGCGAGCGGGAGTGGGACTTCGGCCATGACCTGGCCGTCGAGCACGGCCACCTGTCCGCCCCCGATCTCGGCGAGGCGGGCGACGGCGGCCGCCATGTCCTGCCCTGAGGCGCCGACGATTACGCAATTGTGGGCGTCGTGTGCGACGGTCGAGGCGATCGCGCCGCGCTTCAGTCCGAATCCGGTCGCGAAGCCGCGCCCGATGCGTCCGGTCCCGTGGTGGCGCTCGACGACGGCGGCGTGGACGACGTCGGCCCCGGGTTCGATCGTCACCTTACGGTGCAGCGTGGTCAGGCTGTGGCTCTCGACGCCGATGGCCCGCACGCGCGTTCCCGGCGCCGCCGCGAGCACGAGCGCCTCGGCGTGCGGGAGCGCACCGATGTTCACGGTGTCGCGGAGGAGCTCCGGCGGCGGTGACGGCGGCACTGCGCCCGGGAGGATCCGGCCGTCGCGGGCGAGGAGGCGTCCTGCCTGCCAGACGGAGTCGGGCTCCCACGACCCGAGCTCGGAGAAGCACAGGATGTCCGCCTGGTAGCCGGGACCGAGGCTGCCGAGGCGGGTGAAGCCGTGGTAGCTCGCCGGGTTCGTGCTCGCCAGGATGATCGCCTCGATCTCGGATACGCCGGCGGCCACCGCCAGACGCGCGCAGTCGTTGACGTGCCCGGCTCGCCGCAAGGTGTCGGGCTCGCGGTCGTCGGTGCAGAAGGCCGCGCGGTCGGTCCCGTGGGCGATGACGCTGGGCGCGAGCGCGACCAGGTTCTGGCTCGCCGAGCCCTGCCGGAGGAACACCCACATGCCCTTGCGGCGCTTCTCCTCGGCTTCCTCGAGGCGTGTGCACTCATGGTCGGACTCGACCCCCGCGGCCAGGTAGGCGTCGAGCTCGCGGCCCGAGAGGCCTGGACTGTGGCCGTCGACGCGCCGGTACCCGGCCGCGGCGACGCGCGCGAGCATCTCTTCGTCGCCCGCGATCACCCCGGGGAAGTTCATGACCTCGGCGACGCCGAGGGCGCCCCGGCTCTCGATCAGCTCGCGGATGTCCGAGGAGTCGAGGGCCGCGCCGGAGCGCTCGAATCCCGAGGCGGGAACGCAGCTCGGCGCGTAGACGCCAAAGGTGAACGGGAGCGGCGCGGCGGCCTCCATCAGCGCGACGATCCCGGGGACCCCGAGGACGTTGGCGAGCTCGTGGGGGTCGGCGGCGACGGCGGTGGTCCCGTGGGGGAGGACGGTGGCGATGAACTCGTCGATCCACAGCTTCGTCGACTCGAGGTGCATGTGGGCGTCGACGAAGCCGGGGGTGAGCGCCGCGCCGTCGACGTCGAGGACCTCGAGCGCTTCGCGCTCGCCCCAGCCGGCGATGACCCCGTCGGCGAGCGCGAGCGAAGTGTCGATCCACTCGCGGGTAGCGGCGCTGAACACGCGTCCGCCGGTGATCAGCATGTCCGCCGGCTCATCGCCGCGGGCGACGGCCAGCGCCCTCCGGCTCACTTGTGGTCTCGCCATCTAAAGACTGTGCCATAGATCGCCCCCGGTATCCTGAGCGGCCCCTATGTCCGACACCCGAGCCGCCACGACGTCCGATCGCGATGTGACGGCGAGCGGCGTGGCGGCACTAAACGACCTCGCGCCCGAGGACGCTCGCCAAGCGCTACTCGGCTGCTGTGCCGCCGAACGGTGGGCCGAGAACATGGAATGCGCGCGTCCCTACGCCTCACCCCAGGCCGTGCACGATCAGGCCGAGGCGGCGTTCGCCACCCTCCTGCGCGAGGACTGGCTACAGGCGTTCGCGGCCCACGCGCGCATCGGCGCGCCGCGCGCCGGTGACGAGCGCGGAGCTGCCGAGCAGGCAGGGGCGTCCTCGGCCAGCGCGGAGGAGCTGGCGGCACTCCAAGCAGACAACGACCGCTACGAGGCCGAGTTCGGCCATGTGTTCCTGATCCGCGCCGGAGGGCTCGACGCGGGGCAGATGCTGGCGGCCCTGCGCGAGCGACTGGGCAATCCCCCCGCGCGCGAGCTCGACATCGCCGCGGAGCAGCAGCGCGAGATCACCCGGCTTCGCTTGCAGGCCCTGCTCGCGTGACGGCGCTCAGCACGCACGTCCTCGACACCGCCGCCGGAGGACCGGCGGCCGGGATGCCGGTGGCGTTGCACGGGCGCGAGGAGGACGGGCGCTGGACGCGGGTCGGGGCCGCGACGACGGACGCGGACGGGCGCGCGAGCGGGCTGGCCGGTGAGGTCGGCATCACCCCCGGCGTGTACCGGCTGGTATTCGAAACCGCCACCCCCTTCTTCGAGCAGGTCATCGTCACCTTCCGCGTCACCGCCGACGACACGCGCCTTCACATCCCCCTGCTCCTCAGCCCCTACGGCTATTCGGTCTATCGAGGCTCTTAGTGCCGACGACACGGACCAGCCTCCACGAGCGCATCGAGCGCCTGGCCGCGGTCAACTCGCGAAACGAAGGGGGCGGGATCACTCGAGAGGTCTATACCCCCCTCTACGACCGCGCCTGCGCGTACGTCTCGGAGCTCATGCGCGACGCGGGCCTCGACGTCCGCCTCGATTCGGTAGGGAATCTGTTCGGTCGCTGGCCCGGCTCCGCCCCCGACGAGCCGCGCGTGCTCACGGGGTCGCATTTCGACACCACCCTGAACGCCGGGCGCTTCGACGGCGTCGTCGGCGTCCTCGGGGCGATCGAGGCGGTGCGCGAGCTGCGGCGCGCCGACGTGAAACCGCGGCGGACGATCGAGGTGGTCGGGGTGGCCGGGGAGGAGCCCCGCTTCGGTGCCGGCTGCATCGGGAGCCGCGCCATGGTCGGGGCGATCACGCGCGAGCAGCTCGACGAGATGCACGACCGCGACGGAGTGAGCGTGGCCGAGGCGATGCGCGCTCAAGGGCTCGACCCCGATCGCCTGGGCGAGTCGCTGCTCGATGCCGAGAACGTCCATGCCTTCGTCGAGCTCCACATCGAGCAGGGCGCCGTGCTCGAGACGAGCGGCGCTGAGATTGGCGTGGTCGAGCGCATCGCCGCTCCCCACGACCTGCGGGTGGCCCTGCGCGGAGCGGCCATGCATGCGGGCGCCACCCCGATGCGGCTGCGACGCGACGCGCTCGCGGGCGCGGCCGAGGTAGTGCTCGAGCTCGAGCGCCTCGCCCTCGCCTCTGCCAGCGGCTCGACGGTCGGGACGGTTGGCGTTCTGCGCGTCGCGCCGGGGGCGGTCAACATCATCCCCGGCGAGGTGGAGATGGATATCGACGTCCGCGACAGCGATCTCGAGGCACGCGAGCGCGTCGTCGAGGCGCTCCGCGCCAAGCTCGAGGAGACCGCGAGCCGGCGTGGACTCGAGCTCACGGTCTCGACCCTCACCCGCGATGAGCCGGCGGCGTGCAGCCCGATGGTGATCGACGCCGTGCGCGGCGCCTGCGAGGAGCTCGGGGTCAGGCACGTGCCGATGATCAGCGGCGCCTACCACGACGCCATGGTCCTCGGCGCCCGCGTGCCCATGGGGATGATCTTCGTGCCCAGCGTTGGTGGGCTCAGCCACCATCCCGACGAGTACACCGACCCCGAGGACATCGATCGCGGTGTGCGGGTGCTGGCGGGCGCCCTCGAGCGACTGGCGAGCTAACCGTGCACGACCTGCTGGTACGGGGCGCCCGCGCCCCCGGCAGCGACGAGCCGCTCGACATCGCCGTCAGCGACGGCAAGCTCACGCGCATCGGCGTCGGGATCGAAGCCACAGCCCGTACGGAGATCGACGCCCACGGCCTGCTCGTGCTCCCCGGCGGCGTCGACACCCACGTGCACTTCAACGAGCCGGGATCCCGGACGCACTGGGAGGGCTTCGCCACCGGGTCGGACGCTCTCGCCGCGGGCGGGGTGACGAGCACCCTCGAGATGCCCCTGAACGCCGACCCGCCGACGACCACCCCGGAAGCCTTCGACGCCAAGCGCGCCGCCGCCGAGCGCGCATCGAGAGTGGACTTCGGCCTTTGGGGAGGGATCGTTCCCGGCAACCTCGAGGAGCTCGAGCCGCTCGCTCACCGGGGCGTCATCGGCTTCAAGGCCTTCATGTCGCGGAGCGGTACCGATGACTTCCCCGCCTCCGACGACCTGACCCTGTACGAGGCGATGTCGGTCGTCTCCGGGCTGGGGATGCTGGTCGGGGTGCACGCCGAGAGCGACGAGATAACGCACAGGCTCGCGCAGCGCGCTCAGGCCGCCGGCCGAGTGGCGGTACGCGATTACCTGCAGTCGCGCCCCGTGGTCGCCGAGCTCGAGGCGATCGCCGGCGCGATCGAGCTCTCGGAGGTGACCGGATGCTCCCTGCACGTGGTCCACGTCTCCACGGGCCGGGGCGCCGCCCTGGTCGCCGAGGCCCGGGGCCGGGGGATCGACGTCACCTGTGAGGTGACACCGCATCACCTGGTCCTCACAGAGGAGGATGCCGAGCGCCTCGGCGCCGTGGCCAAGTGCGCGCCGCCGCTGCGTCCTGCCGGCGAGGGCGACGCCATGTGGGACGCCCTCGCTCGGGGCGAGGTCTCCTTCGTCGCCTCCGACCACTCGCCCGCGCCGCCGGAGCTGAAGGCCGGCGACGCGTTCGCGGCCTGGGGGGGAATCTCCGGGTGCCAGTCAACCGTCGAGCTTCTGCTCACGGAGGGTTACCAGCGAGAGCGGCTCTCGCTCGCCCAGGTCGCCGAGGTGTTCGCGAGCGCCGCCGCCCGGCGCTTCCGGCTGGCGGGCAAGGGCACCCTCGAACCCGGGTCAGACGCCGATCTGGTGCTCGTCGAGCTCGGCCCCGAGCGCATCCTCGAGCGCTCAGAGCTGCGTTGCCGGCACCGCATGAGCCCCTACGTGGGCCGGACGCTGAGCGCCCGGGTGGCATGCACGATCCTGCGCGGGGAGCCCATCTACCGTGACGGTGAGCTGATGGGCGCGCGGCGGGGGCGGCTGCTCAGCCCTCAGAATCCGTCGCGGTAGACGTCCTTATAGAGGAGGTACTCGGCACCGTCGGGGCCGGCTTCGAAGCCCTGGGGGCAGTATGGGGCCATGTAGATGAAGTCCCCCTCTCGTACCTCGTGCTCGGAGCCGTCGAGGAGGTAGACGCCGCCGCCGGCGGTCATGTACAGGCCGTGCTCCTCGTCGTGGATCTCGACCTGGGGGAGCGACACGCCGGGGTCGAACGCCATCAGGCTCATGTTGAAGTCGAAGCTCGGGTCCTCGCGGTCGATGAGCTCGCGCCGGCGCAGCCCCGGCGTGGCGGTTTCCTCGGCCGGGACCTTGGCGACGGTCCCGGCCCAGGCCTCGGGGGCGTCCAGCCCGGGCCACGGCTCGTAGTGGCGCTTGAGCCATAGGAGCCGCGCTCGGGTCCGGCACTCGAGGGCGAAGATCGTCGAGGCCGGGAGGTAGGCGAAGGCGCGCGCGGTGAGGTCGATCGCCTCACGATCGGTATGAAGGCGGACGCTGCCCTCGAGCCCGAAGAAGAAATGCTCGAAGCCGGCCGGTAGCTCGCCACCGAGCGCCTCGCCGGGAAGCTCGAGCAGATACTGCGCGAAGCGGGCAGGGACCAAGCGCGGCGTGGCGAGCTTGAAGACCTGCGCTCCCGGGAGGCTCGGGAGCCGGCTCGCGTAGTGGTTCTCGGGCGTCAGCACGGTGAACGCTCGCCCGCGGGCGCCGCGGCTCACCGTGAGGCGCCGATGGCGGCGTCGCGGGCGGCCAGGCCGAGATAGATCCGCGAGCGCGTCAACGGCAGGGTGGTGAAGCGCACCCCGGTGGCGTCGCGAATGGCGTTGGCGAGCGCCGGGGCGACGGGATTGAACGGGCTCTCGCTCATCGGCTTGGCGCCGAGGGGGCCGGCGACGCGATCACGGGTGACGGCGAAATGCACTTCCGTCGGACTGACGTCGGCAAGGACGGGCACGTGGTAGCTGCGCAGGGTACGGGTGACCACCTCCCCGGAGGCGTCGATGTCGATGTGCTCGAACATGGCCGCGCCTAGCGCCTGCACCACCCCTCCCTCGATCTGGCCGCGGCACTGCATCCGGTTGATCACCGTACCCGCGTCGGCGGCGTGCACGCTGAAGAGGATGCGAACTTCGCCCGTCGGCGGCGACACGGCCACCCGGAACCCCTGGACGTTGAAGGCGACCGACCGGCGCAGCCCGTCGCAGCTCGCCTCGGACACCAGTAGCTCGTCTTCCTCGTCGCGCTCGCGCTGGAGCTCGCGCAGGCGCTGCGCGGCTCGGAGCACCGCCGACCCGGCGATCACGGTGCCCGTCGATCCGTAGGCCCCGGTGTCGTAGTCGACGGCATCGGTGTCGGATTGGACGATCTCGATCCAGTCGGGGGTGACGCTCAGCGCGCTCGCCGCGAGCTGGAGGAGGACGGTGGTGGTGCCGTTGCCGAACTCGGGAGTGCCGACCGACAGCGTGTAGGTGCCGTCGGCCCGCTCGGCGATGCGGGCGTGGGCGACGTGGCCACCGGGGGGCGTCGAGTCGAGCATCGAGATCCCGATCCCCTCGCCGACGCGCCAGTCCCCCTCGGGGCGGGGCCTGGCGCGCGTGCGCGCGAGCGCGTAATGGACGGCGTCGACGCACTGGTCGAGGCCGTAGCTGCCGATCTGCACGTCACCGGGGCCATCCTCGATCGAGATCAGGGCGTCGCTGGGCCCCACGAGGTTGCGTCGGCGGAGCTCGGTGGGGTCGAGGTCGAGGCGGCGGGCGAGCTCGTCGAGCGCCGAGTCGACGGCGAACACGACCTGGCTGAGGCCGTAGCCGCGGAGCGCTCCCGCCGGGACGGTGTTGGTGTAGACGGAGTAGGCGTCGACGCGCTTGTTGGCGCAGTTGTAGAGCGCGATCGACTCGCCGCAGGAGTGAAAGAGGACGGCCGGACCGTGGTTGCCGTAGGCACCCGTGTTGGCGACGATGCGCAGGGCGATCGCTGTGAGCTTGCCGTGCTCGTCCGCTCCGACCTTGACCCCCACGCGCATGGGGTGACGCGTGGTGGCGGCGGTGAACTCCTCCTCGCGCGTGAACTCGAGCTCGACGGGGCGCTTCAGGCGCAGCGCGGCCAGCGCGACGATGTCCTCCGTGAGCATCTCCTGCTTGGCGCCGAAGCCACCGCCGACGCGGGCGGTGAAGACGCGGACACGATCGGGCGGGAGGTCGAAGAGGCGGGCGAGCGCGTCGCGGGTGAGGAACGGGACCTGGCTGCTCGTGCAAACCACGAGTCGGCCGTCGTTTCCCACCCAGGCGATCGACGCGTGGGTCTCGAGGTGGACGTGCTGGACGCGCTGGGTCTCGAACGTCTCCTCGTACACGCTCGCCGCTTGGGCGAAGCCCGCGTCCGCGTCGCCGAGCTCGCTGTGGATCTCGCCGGCGAGGTTGCGGCCCGGATCGGCGATGCGCGCGTGCCCATCCTTGCCACCGTGGAGCCGCGGCGCGCCTGGCGCCATCGCGGCCTCGGGCTCGAAGATCGCGGGGAGGGGCTCGTAGTCGACACGGACCAGAGCTGCCGCGCGCTCGGCGGCGGCGAGGGTGTCGGCGACCACGGCGGCCACGCGCTGGCCTTTGAAGCGCACGACACGATCGAGGAGCACGGTGTCGGCCGGGTCTTCGCTCTCGTGCTCGTGGCGGGCGGTGGAGTAGGCGCGCGCGGGTGAATCTTCGTAGGTGAGGACGAGCCGGACCCCGGGGGTGGCGAGCGCCTCGGCGGCGTCGATGCTGCGGATATAGGCGTGGGCGTGGGGGGAGCGAACGAGCTTGCAGTGCAGGAGTCCCTCGGGCTCGTGGTCGAGGGTGAACGGCGTGCTCCCGGTGACGACCCCGGGACCGCCCCGGTCCGGGAGCGCGGCGCCGATCGGCGGGGCGATCGCGCCCGCCGGCGCGACGTTGACGGTGCCCTCGAAGGCGTCGGCGATCGCCCGGTAGCCGGTGCAGCGACAGATGTTGCCTTTGAGCGCTCGCGGAAGGTCGTCGAGCTGCGCGTCGTCGAGCGCGGCACCGGTCATGATCAGACCGGCCGTGCAGAACCCGCACTGGAAGGCCTGGGCATCGAGGAAGCGGCGCTGCAGGGAATGCAGCCCGCTCTTGCCTGCCAGGCCCTCGATGGTGGTGACCTCACGCCCCTGCGCGCGGAAGGCCGGGAAGATGCAGCTGTGCACGGGTACGCCGTCGACGTGCACGGTGCAGGCGCCGCAGTCGCCTGCGTCACACCCCTTCTTGACCCCCACCCAGCCCTGCTCGCGCAGGAACGTACGCAGGCATTGACCCGCCCCGGGGGAGTGGCTCGTCTCGACGCCGTTGATGCGCATCAGGTGCGCTCCTCGCCTTCGAGCTCGCGGCGGACCTCTTCGGAGTACATGCGCGTGAGGTGCTCGCGCCAGACGGGGTCGCCGTGCACGTCGTCGTAGTACTGGAGCTGGCCCTCGTCGAGGGCATCGCTCAGCTCCTCCGCGGTCGGCGGGCGGTCGAAGCGGAGCTGGGCCGGCCGCGGAAGCGAAGCGGTCAGCGTGATCACGGTCTCACCGCTCTGCCGCGAGCGGCGCCCGATGACGAGGACCGCGGAGCGGCCCACGGGGCTGAGCGAGAACTGACGAAAGGCGGTCACGCACCGCAACGCGGCGTCGGGCAGGAACACCGAGCGCAGCACCGCTCCCGGGCTCAGCGCCTTCTCGCCCGGTCCGGTGACGAACTCGAGCGCGCTCACCGAGCTCGTTTCGCCGCGGCGACCCCACACCGTGCACACGCCGTCGAGAGCCGTCGCGAGCGAGATCATCGGACCGGCGGGTAGGGCCAGGCACAGGTTGCCGCCCACGGTGGCGGCGTTCCACACTTTGAAGGAGCCGAGTAGGGCCTGGCAGCACTGGGGGATGAGCGCGGTCGCGGGCCAGCGTCCCGGCGCCCTCCAACGGACCAGCTCCGCCAGCGTGCAGGTGGCCGCGACCTCGAGCCCGTCGCGGCCGGCGGTGATCGCCGTCCATCCGAATGCCGTGAGGTCGACCAGTCGCCGCAGCTCGGGCTGGGGCTCGGAGAAGAGCCATGTCCCGCCCGCCAGCCACGCATCGCCGGGCTGCCAGCCCTCGATCGCGGACCGGTGGCCCGGGACGATCGTCTCGACCGTGCTCAGGTCCACCGCGTGGCACCGGCTCGGAGGGCGGCCGCGGCGTCCGCCGCCTCGCGGGCGAGGACAAGCTCGTCGGCGCGGGTCAGGTGGCCGTCGACCACGAGCGGCTTCCCGGACACGAACAGCCGCTCGAGCGCCGGGGCCCCGAACACAAGCGTGCACACCGGATCCTCGATCCCCTCCCCGGCGAGCCCGTCGACCCGCCACAGCGCGATGTCGGCGAGCTTGCCGTCCTCGAGCGAGCCGATCTCCTGCTCGCGTCCCAGGCAGCGCGCGCCCCCGCTCGTCGCCATGGCCAGCGATTGGCGAGCGCTGAGCGCGAGCGGGCCCTCACGCACCCGTGCCACGAGCAGAGCCTGGTGGAGCTCGTCGATCATCCGGCCCGACTCGTTGGACGCCGCGCCGTCGACGCCGAGGCCGACGGGGGCACCGGCTCCGAGCAGCTCCCGCACCGGTGCCGCCCCGGCGCCGAGGCGGCCGTTGGACGTCGGGCAGTGGGCCACGCCGGTCCCCGTGTCGGCGAAGCGCTCGATCGCCTGCTCTGACAGGTGGACGCAGTGGGCCATCCACACATCGTCGCCCAGCCAGCCCAGTCCCTCGACGTATTCGGCGGGAGAGCAGCCGAACCGCGACCGGCAGTACTCGTCCTCGTCGCGCGTCTCGGCGAGATGGGTGTGAAGCCGGACCTGCCGGCGTCGGGCGAGCTCGGCGGCCTCCCGCATGAGCTCGCCGGTCACCGAGAAGGGCGAGCACGGGGCGACGGCGATGCGGAGCATGGACTCCTCCGAGGGGTCGTGCCAGCGATCGATGGCCGCCTCGGTCTCGGCGAGGATGCGGTCGCGATCCTCGACCACGGAGTCGGGCGGGAGCCCACCGGACGACACCCCTAGGTCCATCGATCCGCGCGCCGGGTGAAAGCGCAGGCCGATGCGCTCGGCCGCCGTGATCTCCGCGGCGAGCAGGTCGCCGCCGTCGGTGGGGAACACGTAGTGGTGATCGCTGGTCGTGCTGCACCCGGAGAGCGCCAGCCAGGCCAGGTTGGCGGCCGCCGCGGCGTGGACCTTCTCCTCGTCGAGGCGCGCCCACATCGGGTACAGGGTCCTCAGCCATTCGAACAGCGTCCCGTCCTGGGCGATCCCGCGGGTGATCCACTGATAGAGGTGGTGATGGGTGTTGATCAACCCCGGCGTTGCCAGGCACCCGGAGGCGGCGATCACGATCCCGTCGCGCAGCGGCGCCGGGGCGGGCCCGGGACCGACCTCGAGGATACGAGCGCCCTCGATCACGAGATGCCCGTCGGCGTACTCGGTGGCGTCGCCGTCGCAGGTGGCGACGTGGCAGCCCTCGATGGCGATTCGAGCACTCACCCGACTAACTTCACAAGCGATGATCGGGCCAGGCAATGGCCACCTGGACAAACGCGATTCGACGTTCGGGAACCTTTCCTACGGCTGGTAGCTTCTCGCGCATGAACGTGGTCGTGGGGGCGAATCAGTACGGCAAGGCCGAAGTCCGGATGGCAGCGGTCACGCGAGGCCCCGAGCGCCACGAGCTTTCCGATCTCAACGTCAGTATCGCGCTCTCCGGCGATCTCGAGGATGTCCACGTCACCGGCGACAACGCCAACGTGGTACCCACCGATACGCAGAAGAACACGGTATTCGCCTTCGCCAAGCAGTCGCCCGTGGGAGAGATCGAAGAGTTCGCGCTCAGGCTCGGTCGACATTTCGTCTCGTCCTTTGACCCCATTCACCGCGCCAGGGTCCACATCGAGGCGTCGGCCTGGGAGCGCATCGAGGTCGATGGCCGAGGGCACCCTTACGCGTTCCGGCGGGCCGGGGACGAGCTCCGGACCGCCACCGTGGTGTGCGAGGCCGACGGCGAGTGGGTGGTGTCGGGAATCCAGGGGCTGATCGTCCTCAAGACCTCAGGGTCCGAGTTCACCGGCTACATCAAGGATCGCTACACGACCCTGGAGGAGACGCGCGAGCGCATCCTCTCCACCGCGGTCACGGCGCGCTGGCGTCACCACGGCTCGAGCATCGACTGGCTCGGGTCGTTCACCGCCGCCCGCTCGCTCCTCCTCGAGCGCTTCGCCGACACCCACAGCCTGTCCCTCCAGCAGACCCTGTATGCGATGGCCTCGGGGCTGATCGAGGAGCGCCCGGAGATCGTCGAGGTGCGGATGTCGATGCCCAACCGCCACCACTTCGTCGTCGACCTCGAGCCCTTCGGCCTGGAGAACGAGAACGAGATCTTTCGCGTCGAGGACCGGCCCTACGGGCTGATCGAGGCATCGATCCTGCAGCCCGGCGCGCCGCCGCCGGGACCGGCGTGGGATCCCTATCCGATGCTCTGACGCATAGCGGCGCCCCGTCGGGAGCGCCGCTGAGCGCTTCCGCTACCTCTACGACGATCGCGAGCTCCACGAGCTCGCGGACAGCGCCCGTGAGCTCGCCGAGCAGGCGAGCGAGACCCACGTTCTCATGAACAACTGCTACCGCGACTACGGGGTCCGCAACGCGGCGCGCCTGATCGAGCTCGTCGGCGAGGGGGTGAGCGCCAGGCTCCAGGTAGGGCGCGGTGCAGGCCAGGCTCCAGGTACGGCGCGGCGCACGCGAGAGTTGACGTGCACGTTGCGGGCCCGGCACAGGCGTCACCGGTCCGTCACCGTTTGACGGAGCCTGGTCGAGAAAGGTGCCTGTGCAGGTATGTTTCTCGACCAGGCTCCACGGGGGCGGGCGCATGGGGCGATGATCTCGGCACGAATCACGTATTCCGTCGCCGGACGCGGGTGTCTGGGCATCCGCGGCGCTCGATGCCCCGCGGGACAACTCGATGGAACGAGGATCTCGGCGCGAACCCCGAGCGGCTCGTCCACGCGCGTCCCAGCACCGACCGTCCGATTGGCAGGGCCCGATCCCGGCGCGAGCCCCGACGCGGCTCGTCCACGCGCGACCGAGCGCAGCAGACGGCCGAGGTGCCCGCCTTCCTGGCAGGCAACGCCGTCGGCGCTCGCGCGAAGGGTGCGCCTGCCTTCAGCGCCAGTCCGCTCCCAGGCACACGAACCCCGACAGCGCCGATTCGGGAGGGCGCAGCGCCTGCTGGGCTCGTGCCAGGGCGACGGTCGGTGAGCTCCCGGTGGTCAGGTCGCGGTGCAGGGCGGTCATCAGCCGGCGCGCGCCCGCGTCGGGGACCGGCACGAGGCTCGCGATTATGGTCCGGGTACCCATGCCGATGAGCGCGGCGGCGAAGCCCAGGAGCTCGTCTCCGGGGCGCGTGTCGGAGACGGCGAGGCTGCAGGAGGAGAGGACGATGAGGTCGGGGGGCCGAGACAGACCCTGGAGCTCGTAGGCGTTGAGGGGACCGTCGGCCAACTCGAGCGAGGAGAACAGCGGGCTGTCGGAGCGGAAGTGCCCGTGACACGCCACGTGGGCGATCGTCGCGCCGTCGAGAGCGTCCATGACTGCGGTCACGGTGGCGTCCTTCCCGGTCAGGACCACCGGCTCCTCGTAGAGGTCTCGGGCGGCCGCGATCTCGGCGCCCGCGTGGCGCAGGCGTGGCCCGGCGACGAGGGCGATCTTCGCTCGGGGGGCCCGCGGGGCGGCTTGGCGAGCAATCCACGTTCCCGCCGACGGCGCGACCACGACTGGGCGCCCGCGCAGGGTGGGCAGGGACGGCCAGGGGAGGTCGTGCAGTTGTCCGGTCGGGATGATGACCAGAGGCCGGTCGCCGATGATCGGCGCGAGCGGCGCGATCAGCCGGTCGTCGAGTGCTTCGGAGGAAGCGCGCGCGCCCGCCTGTGCCGCGGTTCGTTGCGCGGGGGTCTGCCCGCGGCGGGGGAGGCGCGTGAGCGCGAACCGCAGCCAGTCGAGATCCTCCTGAGCCGCCGTTACCGCTCCGAGCCCGTGGCGAGTAAGCCGGCCCGCGACGAAGGTGAGGGCGGTGAGCTCGCCGTCGAGGGCGACGAACTCCACGAGCGCGCTCGCTCCGAGGGCGCCGGCGAGGTCCTTCGTGGAGGCGGTGCCCGGTGCCGGGGCGCCGGCGCCGGTGCCGTGCCGCGACAGGCGCCGGATCGAGACCTCGAGGGCAGCCTGGTGAGCGGCGAGGGAGCGGTCAGAGCGGCCCGCGCGCGCGGTCCTCCGAGCCTCCGCGGTCAGCCTGCGCAGATCGGTCGTGCGATCGCGCAGCTCTGGATTGTCCGATGGCGTGACGGGCGGCAGTCGCAGCGCACTCGCCCGCTGCATCTCCGCCCACTCGAGCATGCGGCGCGTGTCGTCGCCGGCGAGGGCAATCCGGAGCCCGACGCGCGCGAGCCCCACTCCGATCACCGACACGCTCGCGCGCAGATCAGAGGCGCCGAGCGCCGCACGGTAGGTGTCGAGCAGCCGCAGTCCTCTGCGGGCCGCGCGTCCGGCTCCCGCGTCGTCACCGGCGCTGCTTCGTAGCAGCGCCTCGACGTGCCAGGCGTCGACCCGATCGCCGACCGGACCGCGCCGGCGCAGGTGCGCGCACGCGGCCAGCTCGCGGCGCGCGACGCCCGGGGCACCAAGCATCACCGCGGCCCGGGCGACGAGCAGCCGCACCCGCTGTGCCTCCTCTCGCCAGCCGGCGGCAGCGAGCGTCGCCGCGGCCCGGCGACCCGAACGGACCGCCGAGGGAGGGACCGCATCGGCGGCGACGGCGGCGGCGAGCGAGAGGCCGGTCGCGCGGGCGGAGTACACGTGGCGACGCCGAGCGGCAAATGATCTGCGTGCCTGGCCCGCGAGCGCCTGCGCCTGCTCCGGCTCGCCGGCGAGCAGGGTGAGCCGAACGACCTCGAGGCGGGGCTCAGGGTCGTCGATCCCTGCTTGTTGCCAGATCGCCTGCGCGCTCGCGAGCGCCTGCCGTGCCTCGCCCAGCAGGCGAGCGGCGATGAGGGCCTGGGCCCGGAGCAGCTCGAGCGCGGCATGCTTGCTCACGGAGATATTGGCTACATCGATCGTGTCGAGCCTGGCCAGGCACGTAGGAAGATCGCCGCGCATGAGCGCGAGCTGCGCCAGGGCAATGTCGACGCCCAAGGCGGCCTCCGTCGCTCCGGCGCCCGCATAGAGGTCGCGGGCTAAGGCGAGGTCCGGTTCGGCGGCGGACGCGTCGCCTCGCTCCGCCAGGAGAGAGCCCCTGTTCCTCAGGAGCCGCGCTTCCCAGATGAGATCGCCTTCTCGGCGTAGCGTCACCAGCGCCCGGTCCGAGGCGGCGAGGTTCACCAGTGTCCGTCCGGCCCAGTGGAGAACGGCGATCCGGAACACCTCCGATCGCGCGAGCTCGTGCGCACCCAACGATGCGCTAGCCGTGTCGAGCTCACGCAGAGCGGGCCCGATCGCTCCGGTACGCGCGAGACAGAAGGCGAGCAGCCGGCGCGCGAGCGCGGCTCGGTGTACGAGCCCGTGCCGATCGCCCACGCGCACGGCAGCCCGCACTGTGCGCAGGGCGCGGGGATCGCCGAGCTCGCGCCGTGCGAAACCGAGGGCGTGGAGGGCGGCGACCTCGGCTTCGCGGTCCTTTCGGGCCCGCGCCAAGCGCAGCGCCCGCTCGGCCATCTCCGCCCCGGCGACCGCATTGGCTTGAACCAATGCGTGCGCCGCCTCCGCGAGGACAAGGGGTTTTTCCTCCCCACCGGCGACCGGCGACCGAGGCATGTATCACCGCTCAATCATCGGGCTCTATATAGAGGCATACGACGTAGCATGTGCCTGCCCATCGACACGTCTTGGCAAAGGAACCGGCCGTGAGCCCCAATACCAGCTTTCCGCTGCACGAGAGCCCGCAGAACACGATCACCCAGCTCATTCTCGATCACCCGCGCGTCACCTTCCACGTGGACCGGGACGTGCTCGTGATCGCGATCAAGGACGAGCTGCTCGTGCGCAAGGCCAGCCGCATCGACTCGCCGCGCCTCAATGAAGCGCTCCTGAAGGTCGCGAGCAACGCCGGTTCCCTGGGGCGGCGGCCTGCCTCCGGCAGGGGCGAGGACGATGCGGACGAGGAAAGCGATACCTTCGAACCGCCGCCGGAGCCGTCAGCGGCCGACGAAGTCGAGATCTGGCGCCTGATCAATCCGGACGACAACTCGATCGACCAGGCACGCAGATTGCGCATCCTCGCGCAGGAGGAGTGCTGCAGGACACGTAGCGGGCCGAGCTCCGTCGTGCCGCCCGTCTCGCCCAACCACGTCTGCGTCGTCTCCGAATTCGACTGCTGCCCGGCCACTCCGCCGATCCCGGTTCCGCCCATCCCGACCCCGCCGCCGTTCGTCGAGGCACCCGACGACGCGCCCATGGCCAGCGTCGTGGTGATCGACACCGGGTACATCGAAACCTATCCGTTCAATGCCGCGCTCGATGCCCGTGTGACCGTGGTGCCGGGTGAGTGGTATGACACCGCCGCCTCGCAGTGGCGAACCTGCCCGCCGGACTTTGTAGATACCGACCCGGAAGGCCGGCTCATCGGGGTGGTCGGCCATGGCACGTTCATCGCCGGGATCGTGGCGCACCAGTCCCGTCAGGCGCAGGTCACGGTGGTTGGCCAGCGTTACGACTGCATGCCTCTGACTCCCAATCTCGTGGACAAGCAGCGGCTGTTCGCGACGGAGTACGACATAGCGTCGGCGTTGCTCAACCACGCCGACGCGGACGTCGTCTCCTGCGGATTCGCCTTTCCCACTCTCGACGGTTACGCGTCGATCGCCTTCACCTCCGTGATGCAGGTGCTCACGGGCCCGGATGCTCCGCGTCCCGGGGTAGCGGTGGTCGCGCCGGCGGGCAACGAGCGCACCACGCATCCGTACTGGCCCGCCGCCCATCCCGACGTGGTCGGCGTGGCGGCGACCAATCCCCTCGGGGGGGCGCGAGCCTGGTTCTCCAACTGGGGCCCCTGGGTCAACTGCTGCGCCCGCGGACAGGACGTCCGCTCGACGTTCGTGGACTGGGTCGGTCCGATCCAAGGCGAGCCGCTGAGCGACGTTTACAACTTCAGCGGTTGGGCGATCTGGAACGGGACATCCTTCTCCACCCCGAAGGTATCGGGCGCGATCGCGCGGGCTGTGGCCGAGAACGGGATCACCGGGGTCGATGCCTACGAGCTTCTCATCAGTGGTGGCGGCGGTGTCGCCGTGACTCCGCTGACCGACATGACGCTCACCCCGTTCCCCGGTGTGACACTCCCACATCTCCATCTGGATTGATGTGACACTCGAAGCCCTCATCCGCTCCGCGCTCGACGGCGATGAGGCGGCTTGGAACGCGATCGTCGATCGCTTCGACGGCCTGGTGTGGGCCACGACGCGCGGGTACCGGCTCTCGAGCGCGGACGCCGCCGACGCCACCCAGACGACGTGGCTCCGGCTGGTCGAGCATCTGGACCGGATCCAGGACCCGGAGCGGCTCGGCGCCTGGCTCGCCACCACGGCCCGCCACGAATGCCTACGTTTGATCCGCATCGGCGGACGGGAGCTCCCGTCCGACGAGGCCGGAGTGTTCGATGTGCCGGTGGAGGATGCCCCGGACCGGCGGCTGCTCGCCCGCGAGCGCGACCGCGCCCTGCAGCGCGCGCTGGCGAAGATCGGCGAGCGCTGCCAGACGCTGCTCCGTCTCCTCGCCTCAGTCGAGCCGCCGAGCTACGAAGAGATCGGAGCAGCGCTCGGGATGCCGGTCGGCGCCATCGGCCCGACGCGCGCTCGATGCCTGGAGAAGCTTCGCCGCAGTCCAGAGCTCGTCAGCCTCGGGACGGGGTAGCGCCGTGGACGATGCGCACGACCCCGACGAGGTCCTCGTCTCCGAGCTCCGGGAGTACTTTGCCCGTGTCGACCCGGTTCCCGGGCCTGTCACCGAGGCCGCTAGGGCCGCGCTCGGCTGGCGACGCCTCGACGCCGAGCTCGCCGAGCTCCTGTCCGATTCGGCGGTGGACGAGGAGTCGCTCGCCGGCGTCCGCGGCGTGAGTACGCCGACGCGATCGATCAGCTTCGGGGCCCGTGAGCTCACGATCGAGCTCGAGATCCACTCCGACGGCGCACGGAGGACGCTGCTCGGCCTGATCGCGCCGCCGTTCGTCGCGAGCATCGAGATTCAGACGGCGGACGGCGCCACCGAAGTGGCGAGGACCGAGTCAGACGAGCTGGGACGCTTCCGCGCCGCGCTCCCGTCAGGGCAGAACATTCGCCTGCGCCTCACGGCGGTAGATCCCGAATCGGGTCCGCCCGTCGAGACCAGCTGGATCACGGTTTAAGACGACGTATCACGGAGCCCGTTCGGCCCTCTTATCGAGTGTGGTCACCCAACGGAGCGCCGAACACGGATCGTCGGCTCGGGCGACCTCGCCAAGGGGCCGGGGCAGAAGTGGGGGCAAATCAGGGGCCGGACACAGGGTGGAGGCAGATCCGCACGGGGGCCGGGCTGCCTCCACCCTCACCCGGGAGGCCGACCCCGGCTACGCCGCGCGTCGCGGCGTGAGATCGAGGTCTTACGCCGCCCGTCGCGGCGTGAGATCGAGGTCTGAGTCCTCGAACACGACGTCGATCTCCTCGAGGACGACGCGGCGAGGACCTGGCTCTACCGTCCCGGCGACGTGGGCGGCGAGATCGAGCTCGGAGGCCAGCGCGACGACGCGCTCGCCGTCGCCCGGGGCGCAGTAGACGGCAAATCCGCAACCCATGTTAAAGGTGGAATATGCCTCGGCCGGGGACATGCCGGCGGCCTTGACGAGGAACTCGAGCACCTCTGGAGGCTTGGGGAGCCGGGTGACGCGGTAGCTGAGGTCGCGCCGGGGGCGCATGAGCTTGAGCAGGCCGTGCCCGGTGATGTGGCTGAGGTAATGCACGTCGAGGTCGCCGGCCATGAGCGCCTGCACGAGGGGCACGTAGATCAGCGACGGATCGAGCAGCGCGGCGCCGAGCGTCCGGCCGCTGGAAAGATGAGTCCGGTAGCCGTCCGGTAGCTCCTTGGCGACCATCCGAGCCAGCGAGGCTCCGTTCGCGTGCAGGCCGCTGCTCGGCACGAAGACGATCTCGTCGCCGGGAGCGAGAGCGGCGCCGAAGATCGGCGCTCGACCCGCGGGCACGGCGCCGATGGCGCTTCCCGCAAGCTCGATCTCCGGCTCGGCGACCATCCCCGGCAGCGACGGCGACTCGCCGCCGCCCCAGGTGGCGCCCGCGTCCCCGCAGGCCCGCCGCCATCCGGCGAGCAGAGCGGTCTGCCGGTCCTCGTGCGCGTACCAGTCCGATGACCCGGTGGCGAAATAGGCATTGACGACGAGGGGCAGGGCGCCCACGCAGCAGAGGTCGTTGACGATCGCCGCCACGGTGTCATAGGCGACGTTCGCGAATCCCTCTACGCCGACCTCTTCCTCGACGTGCCGCGCGATCACCGACTTGGTGCCCAGGCCCTCGATCACGAAGGCCAGGGTCTGGCCGGCGAGCTCGAAGACGAAGGCGGGCTCGCCGCGCGACTCGTCGATCGCCCTCCCGCCCCGCCCACCTAAGAGCTCCGAGGTGGCGAGCGCCGCGCCGAGCGCCCGCCGCTTGCCGGCATCGAGGGCGTGGTAGTCAACGCCGGCGGCACCGTACGCCGAACCCGGGCCCACCGGGGGGGAGCTCATGCGGGCGAGAATAGCGGTAGGACTGTCTGGAATTACCGGGCGGGGTGGCGAAAGGACGCGTACGCTTACCCCACACCGAGGAAGGAGGAGTGCCGATGTCTACGTACGAGCCCTCCACCGCGCTCGAGGGGCTGATGATGCGCACGCCCTTGCTCGTGCGCTCGATCGCCGAGCGCGCTGGGCAGCTTTTCGCCGAGCGCGAGGTCGTGAGCGTGACGAGCACCGGGGTCGAGCGCTCGAACTACGGCGAGGTCGTAGAGCGGGCTCGGCGCCTGGCGAGCGCCCTTCACGAGCTCGGCATCCGCCCGGGCGACCGCGTGGCGACGTTTGGCTGGAACTCGCGCCGGCACCTCGAGCTCTATCTGGCAGTGCCGTCGATGGGGGCGGTGCTCCACACACTGAACATCCGCCTCTTCGAAGAGGACGTGCGTTACATCGTCGCCCACGGCGAGGACAAGGTGATCTTCCTCGATGCCTCGCTCGCCGATCGCATGCCGCGCTTCGAGGGCGTCGAGCACGAGGTGCTGATGCCCGACGCCGAGGCAACGCGTGACGGTGCTCTCGACTACGAGGCGCTGATCGCCTCAGGCGACGCCGGCTTCGAGTTCCCCGACCTCGACGAGAACTGCGCCGCAGCGATGTGCTTCACGAGCGGGACCACGGGTCTGCCCAAGGGTGTCGTCTACTCGCACCGCTCTACGGTGCTGCACACCCTGCTCGCCAATCAGGCCGACACCATCGGGTTGCGCGAACGCGACACCGTGCTCCCGATCGTGCCCATGTTCCACGCCAACGCCTGGGGCCTGCCCTACGCGGCGGCGATGGCCGGCAGCAAGCTCGTGCTCCCCGGCCCGCGAATGGACCCGGCCGACCTGGCGCGGCTCATCGCCGACGAGGAGGTCACGTTCTCGGGCGCCGTGCCGACGATCTGGCAGGGGGTGGCACAGCTCGATCCGCCGCCTGACCTGTCGTCGGTCGAGCGCCTGCTCTGCGGCGGTTCTGCCGTGCCCGAGAGTCTCATCCGGCTATACCAAGAGCGCTTCGGCGTGCCCATCATCCAGGCGTGGGGGATGACGGAGACGAGCCCGATGGCCTCGGTCTCTCGCGTCCCGCCGGGCTCCCACGACGCCGATGAGGCGTTCGCGATTCGCGCCATGCAGGGCCGGGTGATGCCGTTCGTGGAGTTCCGCGTCGACGAGGAGGCGGGCGGCGAGCTCCAGGTACGTGGCCCGACCATCGCCCGCGCCTACTACAACGACGACACCGCCGTCGACAAGTTCACCGACGACGGCTGGCTGCGCACCGGCGACGTCGCAGAGATCAAGGACGGAGCCTTCATCAGGCTCGTCGACCGCACCAAGGACCTCGTCAAATCCGGCGGCGAGTGGATCAGCTCAGTCGAGCTCGAGAATGCGATCATGGCCCACCCCGACGTGCTCGAGGCTGCCGTCGTCGCCGTGCCCGACGAGGGCTGGGGGGAGCGACCGTGCGCGTGCGTCGTGCGCCGGTCCGAGAGCGGGCTCGAATCCGACGCTCTGCGCGAGTTCCTCACGACCCGGGTCGCGAAGTGGTGGGTGCCGGAGCGCATCGAGTTCATCGTCGAGGTCCCGAAGACGTCCGTGGGCAAGTTCAACAAGAAGGCGCTCCGGGCCCAGCTCGCCGAGGGAACGCTCGAAGAGGCCTGAACCGGCCTCAATCGGTCACCGTCAGGCCTCGCAGCTTCTCGGGGTCCGCGACCACGTCGATGCCGATGATCCGCCCGTCGGCGACGGTGAACGCGGCCACCGCGACCGCGCGTCCCCCGGGCGCGATGACGATCCCGGGGGACCCGTTGACGAGGGCCACGCGCCCGGCCCTGACGCCTGCGCCGAACCCGAGCGCCTGACCGGCGACCGCCTCGGCGCCCACCAGGATCGGCCGTGCGCGCGCCGCGAAGCCGCCGGTGTCGGCGCGCAGGACGACGTCGGGGTGAAGAACGGTGAGGAGCGCGTCGAAGTCGCCTTCTCGGGCGGCGGCGAGGAAGGCTTCCACGACCTCGCGCCGCTGGGCGGGGTCGGCGTCGGGGGCCGGAGTCTCGCCCTGGACGCGCCGGCGGGCGCGGCTCGCGAGCTGACGCGCGGCCGCCGGGGTGCGATCGACGATCAGCGCGATCTCCTCGAACGGCACGGCGAACATGTCGTGGAGGACGAAGGCGAGGCGCTCCGCGGGCGTGAGCTGCTCGAGCACCACGAGGAGCGCGAGTCCGACCGAGTCGGCGAGCAGCGCCTGATACTCGGGGTCCGTCCCGTCGTCGGCGAAGCTGACGATCGGCTCGGGAAGCCAGGTACCAAAATAGTCCTCGCGGCGCGAGCTCCGCGCGCGCAGCATGTCGAGCGCGACGCGCGCAACCACGGTGGTGAGCCATCCGCGCAGGTTGGCGATCGCCTCGCTGTCGGAGCGAAGGAGCCGAAACCACGACTCCTGCACGGCGTCCTCCGCCTCGCTGACCGAGCCGAGCATCCGGTAGGCGACGGCCTTCAGGTGCGCGCGGTAACGCTCGAACTCGTCGCTCAGGGGGTTTCCCTCGTCCATCGTCACATCCTTTCGCCGGGAACCGTCACCCCTATGACGAACCCGAGGCCGGCGGTGTGACCGCCGGACGGGATGCTCAGCCAAGGAGACCCAGATGACGACACACGCGCTGAACGACAGCCACGAGACCAACGTACTCCCGTCGCCCGCGATCGTTCAGGTCAACGACCTGCGCAAGACCTATTCCGGCGGGGTGGAAGCGGTTCGGGGCATCTGGGGCATGAGCAATGTCACCACCGAGGCCTGGCTCAGTCTGGGCGTGGTCGCCGTCTTCGCCGTCTTCGCGGTCGCCCTGGTCGCGATCTCGGTCCGCGTTTTCTCGCGCTCGGCGGTGGGATGAGGCACCGGACGGCCGCCGCGTTCTCGCGCGGCGCTCAGTCCTCGCGCGGCGGTCAGTCCTCGCGCGGCGGGCGCTGGAAGACGATCCGCTTGAGCTCGCTGAGTGCGTTCCCGCCCAGGCGCAGGGTGGTCTGGAAGCCCTCGAGGCCGAGCTCGTTGGCGTCGAGGGCGCGCCGGAGCTCGTCGAGCGCGCGGCGCTCTTCGTCGAGAACCTGGTCGCGACGGGTCTCGAGGAGGATCAGGTGGCGGGGGCGCCGGGCGCCGTGGGCGAGGCGCAAGTAGCGCTCGCGCTCGGCCGGGTCGAAGCCGTCGATGGCCACGATCACCGTCTGGTTGGCCTGAAGGCGCTTGAGGACGGCGGCGCCGAGAAGCTCGCGAGCGCGCGCCTCGAGTTCGTCCTCCTCGACCCGCCCGGTGAGCAGGGCGCGCACCTTCCCGAGGGAGAGCACGGCTCCGCGCTCTTCGACGACGCGCTCGGCGAAGCGGGCGGTCTCCGCCGCGGCGGCGCCGACGATCAGGAGCAGGCTTCCGGGCGAGTAGCGGAGGCGATCGGAGGGGGAGAGGACCCGAGAGCGAACGGAGATGTCGACCGGTCGCGGCGGCGCGCCGTCGCGGCGCGGACGCTCGGAGGACCAGCCGGTCCGCTCGTCCGGCGAGATCTTGACGCTGCGCGATGAGTCGGGGGTGGACACACTCCCATCATGCCTGACCGGGGAGTCCGGCGCGTCGCGGCCACCGGCGGGCACCCGCGCGCAGCCTTGATTGGCTCAGGGCACGGGGCGTGCGAGGGCGGGGCACGGTTCCCTCAGCGGGTAGCTTGTGTTCCGTGGCTCGTTTGCCCTGGCCCGTGCGCAGCATCCTCGCCGGAACGGCCGGGACCGCGACCATGACGCTGGCCTACGCGCTCGAGCATCGACTGCGGCCTGGCGTGAAGGAGCCGCTGGATTACGACGACAGCCTCGTCCCCGGCGAGATCGTCGCCAACATCATGCATCTCCCCCACGTCACCGGTCGCGAGGAGCATGAGCTCGGGCTGGCGCTGCGCTGGAGCTACGGGTCCGCCTTCGGGCTCTGGCACGGCGTGCTCCGGCGCCGGACGGGAGAGCCGTGGGCGAGCGCGGCGTTCGGAGCCACACTGATGACCGCGACGCTCACCCTGTTCCCCCTGCTCGGTCGCACGCCCCCGCCGTGGCGATGGCCGCCGAGCGTGATCGCCACCTGCCTCTACACCCACGCCGCATACGTGGGCGCCGTCGCCGTGGTCGACGACGGGCTGCGGTGAGGCCTGGCCGGGCGCAAAAGTCCTGGCACGGCCGTTGGCGTGCTCGCCACCGTACGCGCGCTGCGGCGCGCGTCCGATCCCCCAGCTGATGATCCGCTCCGAGGTAAATCCGGATCAGGGGTGTCGGCAGGGCAATCGCCTCGCCCCGCCCGCGAACCTCGATCGCCCGCGGAACCCACGGGCCCGTGCTCGCCAGATCGTCGAGCACGATTGCGGCCCGGCCGGTGCGCGCGACATCGCGGAACTTCTTCGACCGCTCCAGCACATGGCCCCCGACATCGATCGTGTCGCGCGCCGCGTTGTAGATCCATGCGACCGGAACCACGTGCGGCGTACCGTCGGCGTCGACCGTCGCGATCCGTCCCAGCTGGCGCCCGCCGCTCAGGTATCGAACCTCCGCCTCGGTGCACACGCTCATCCCGTGTTCAGCAGGAACGCGGCACGGTCAGCCTGGTCACGGCGGGCCGGCCGGAGGAGCTCCCAGAGGAGGTCGCCGAGACTTGGTAGCGCCCAGCGCGCAGCGGCCCGAATGTGTACCGGGCCACGCTCCCGAGCGCGAGCGTTCGGACGCGGACGCGGACGTAGCGCTTGCCGAGCGCGCGCACTTCGACGCGGAGAAGGGGCGGCGGCTGGGTGCTCGTCAGCAACGACACGCGTGTGTTGATTCGACAAGCCGAGCGCGTGGCGCGCATCCTGATGCTCGTGGCGGTGGGGCGCACGGGGGGAGCAGGGGCCAGCGGGACGGCCACCGTCGGGGGCAGGCTCGTGGGCGTCGTGGGCGTGCCGGCGGGGGGCTGCGAAGGCGCCACCAATGTTGGTGAAGGGGGGGCGGGCGCCGGCAGCCCGAGGCCCTGGCCAAGCACGGCGTCCGCGAGCGCAGCCTGCCCCGCGGGGCTGAGATGGATGCCGTCCCCGGCGTCGTAGGCGGAGCCGAGGTCCTCCTCATTGGCAGGGTCAGCCAACGCCCAGGCAGCATCGACATACACGTACGGCTGCTGCCTGATCCACGCGTTGACGGCCACCCGCGTAGCCTCGATCGCGGTTGTCCATTCGGAGAAGTGGCCGAAAGGCGGGAGCGTGACGGGAATCGGAGTAGCCCCGATCGCGACGGTGTCCTGATACAGCGCGGAGAGGTGCCCCTCGATCTGCGAGGGGATTTGACCCAAGAGGTCGTCGTTGATGCCGGCGAGCACGATCACGTACTGCGGGCTGAGCGGTGTCACGTCGCTGTCGAACCGGCCGAGCATGTCCACGGTCGTATTGCCGGGTATCCCGCGGTTGACGACCTCCCATGACGAGGGCAGCAGCGTGGCGAGCACGGCCGGGTAGTTACCCGGGGTCCCGGCGATCCCGGCCGTGAGCGAGTCTCCCAGCGCGACGACCACCTGCTGGTCGACGGCGGCGGGCTGCTCGACGAGGAGGCGGTCACCCCGGGCGGCTGGGGTAAAGATCCCGACAGCCAGCGAGGCGACGACGAGAATCCACCCGGGCCGAGCTCGCCCGCGCCGGCTTATACGTCCGGGCAGCCGATACCGATCTGACCTTCGCCGAGCGCTACTCGTAGCTCACGTCTCGCTTCGTCGCTGCCCGCGGTTCTTCACGCACCCGGCTCGATGTTCCTTACGCGGTCCCACCCGAGGGGCGAGCCGTTGCCTCCGGTGACGGCGTCGCTCTCGTCCTCCAGCGGCGCGAGATCCTCGAGCTCATCGGTCGCTGGAGCCGCGGCTTCGGTGGTGTCCTCGGTGTGCTGATCCTGCCTGTCGTCTGCCATGGTGCCTTTCCCTTCCGGCGAGCCTGGCCCGCCTACGGAGCACCGGTCCCGCACTGCAGGCTACTCATAGCCGCGACGATGATCAATGTCATCTGGGCCGGGCGTGCCACTCGTAATCCAGCATTGCGTATATGACCAGGTCGGCCCATCCGCCCTTGAACATCTCACTGCTGCGGAAGTGGGCCTCCCGGCGCATACCCAGCTTGGACGCCAAGCGCACGGAGGCGTCATTGCGGGCGTCCATGCGGGCGACCAAACGATGCAGGCCGAGGCCGTCCGAGCTATCGAAGGCAAGGTCGAGCACCGCCGCGCACGCCTCAGCGGCGTACCCCTGCCCGGCGACGGCGG
>Ga0302314_10004504_pt1 | contig 25610 bp, 24 predicted proteins | sample III_Palsa_N2_3_FD_200533 | JGI IMG/M metagenome (GOLD analysis project Ga0302314, IMG submission 200533) | Peat permafrost microbial communities from Stordalen Mire near Abisko, Sweden - III_Palsa_N2_3 | ecosystem: Environmental > Terrestrial > Soil > Palsa > Peat permafrost | place: Sweden... | reverse complement strand
CACTTCACTCTTCGTCAACGCCATCAATCTCTCACTCTCTGTTCGCTGTTCACTATTTGCTGTTTGCTGCTTTTACCGAACCGTCCCAGCCGACCCACCCGCCATCAACCGTTCAACCTCACCAACAGTCGCCATCGACGAATCACCCGCCGTCGTCATCGCCAACGCTCCATGCGCAACGCCACAATCCAGAGCCCACTTCATGCCCTTGCCCTGCAACAACCCATAAATCAAGCCCGATGCAAACGAGTCACCACCGCCAACCCGATCCAGTATCTCCAGCTCTTCAAACTTCAAGCCTTCATACGCTGTACCTTCAGCATACCCAAACGCGCTCCACCCGTTCCGGTTCGCCGTGTGCGTCCGCCGCACAGTGCTCGCAATCACCTTCAGGTTCGCAAACTCCGCCGTCACCCGCTCCGACATCGCCTGAAAGCTCTCCAGAGTATGCCAAACAGGCCCACGCGAGGCCTCGCCCATCACCGCCGCAATATCCCCCTCATGCCCAAACAACACATCCACCAACGGCATCAGCGACCGGTTCACAGCAATCGACCCCTGCCGGCCACCCCGCGTCTTCCAAAGCGAAGGCCTGTAGTTGCAATCGAAACTCACAATCGTCCCATGCCGCTTCGCCGCCGCCATCGCCTCGCGCACCAGTTCGGTTGAGTCCTCACTCAGCGCAGCCATCACGCCGCCCGTATGAAACCAACGCACGCCTTCATCCTGAAAGATCTCATCCCAGTCCACGTCGCCCGGCTTCATCTGCGAGATCGCCGTACTCCCGCGATCCATCATCCCCAGCCCGCCACGCACCCCAAACCCGCGCTCCAGAAAGTAGATGCCATTGCGAGCTTCGCGCCCCACTCCATCAAACTCCTTCCACACCACATGCGATTGCCCCACCCCGCCCTGCAGCATCAGGTCTTCCACCAGCCGGCCCACCGGGTTATCCACCAACGCCGTCACAATCGACGTCCGCAGATCGAAGCACCGCCGCAGCCCACGGGCCACGTTGTACTCCCCACCACCCTCCCATACACGAAAGTTCCGCGCTCCCACAATGCGCCCTTCGCCCGGATCGAACCGCAGCATCACCTCACCCAGCGAAACCATGTCCCACTCGCACAACACAGGATCGCGAAGCAGCAAACCACCATGGTCCGCCGCTCCCTCTTCGATTTCAACTAGCTGGTCCGCCGACTCACTCACCCGTTCACTCCTACTCCCTATTCCCTACTGCCTGTTCCCTGCTTTATTTCAACTCCGCAATCGCAACGCCGTCCATATCGTCGTACGCCTGGTTCTCTCCGCCCATACCCCAGCAGAAACCATAGCTCTTCGTACCCACACCGGCATGAACACTCCACCCCGGCGACACCACAACCTCATTACTCGCAACAAATAAATGCCGCGTCTCCTGCGGCGGCCCCATCAGGTGCAACACGCGATGCGCAGGATCTATGTCGAAGTAAAAATACACCTCACTACGCCTCATGTGCGTGTGCGGAGGCATCGTATTCCAATTCGACCCCTCATCCAGCAACGTAAAGCCCATCACCAACTGGCAACTACGAATGCCGTCTTTGTAGATCGCCTTATAAATCGTCCGCTTGTTACAAGTCTCCACCGATCCCAGCTTCAACCCGTCAAGATCCTTGAACTTCACCATCTTCGTCGGATACTCCGCATGAGCCGGATAGCTCAGCAGATAAAGCACCGCCGGCTTGTCCGCATCGGCACTCGCAAACGTCACGCTCTTGCTTCCGCGGCCTACATACAAGCAGTCCAGCTTATCCAGCTCAAACTTCGTACCATCCACAGTCACCGTACCCGCGCCACCCACGTTCAAAACACCTAGCTCACGACGCTCGCAAAAGTACTCCGCGCGCAGCTCTGGATGCGTCTCCAGCGTCAGCGTTCCGGTCGTCGGCACCGCTCCACCAATCACCGTGCGATCGAGGTCCACATACCGCGTCTCAATTGCTCCCTTACTGAACAACCCCTCCAGCAAAAACGTCTCCCGCAACTCAGCCGTCGTCATCCGCGGATACCGCACCGCATCCGCCATCTGCACAATCTTCATCTTGAATCCTTCCGCAACACTCGTATGTCTTCTGTTTTCGTTATTTTATCTGTAAATTTCGGCGAGCTATTTGAGCACCGGATCATAGCTCGGCGCTGGAGAAGGCCGCTTCGAGGCCGTCACCGCTCCCGGCTGAGCAGGCGCAATCAGCGTCGCAACAGCAGGCGCAATTACCGGCTCTTCCACCTTGATCACATAAATCGTGATCGACTGCCCCGGAGCCTCAATCGACTGGTGCGGCGTTCCCGCCGGTATATGAATCACGTCGCCTTTGTGCAACACATGAGCCGTCGCACCTTCAAGCTTCGTTCCCTTCACCTCGCCGTTCTCGCCCTCTTTGCGATCGACGATCGTGCCGCCTGTAAGCTCCGTACCTTCGCCGGCCACCACAATCAGGAAGTCGGCAAAGTGCCCATGCAGCTCCGCTCCACCGCTCTTCACCCGAGCCGTCAGCATCGTGTGATGGCCGTTATACTCCGCCAGCGTAATTCCCGCGCTTCCACTGCCCGCACGAGCTTTGTCCAGCAGCGCTTTACCCTGCTCCGCCAGCGCGTCCAGGTTCAACACCTCCGGCTGCGTCACAATCTCTTTGGGAGCAGCTGTCTGCGCCCTGGCTCCAACGGCCAATCCCAGCACCGCTGCACTCAATATCAAACCCGTCTGCACTCTTTTCCCTGACATCAACGTCACTCCTGCAAGCATGGCGAATCTCCTTACGACCCGTCCCTCAGCATACGCAAGCCACCCCCTGATCGTCAGCTTTCAGTCCCGCCCTACGAGACAACTTTGCTCCTCCCACACCGTGGCGCGTAAAGTCGGTCTTGATATGTCCACAAACCCTTCGCCCTCCATCCTCGATCTCTTCCGCCTCGACGGCAAAGTCGCTCTCATCACCGGAGCCGCCAGCGGCCTCGGCGCTGCCATCGCCACCGCCCTCGCCCAGGCCGGAGCCGAAGTCGCCGTCCACGGCAACCGTCGCGCCGCAGACGAGACCGCCGCCAGCATCGGCCCCAAAGCCGCCGCCTTCCAGGCCGACCTCTCCCAAACCGACGGCGCCGAGTCCCTCTTCAACCACGTCAAAGCCCGCTTCGGTCGCGTCGACATCCTCATCAACAACGCCGGCACCATCCACCGCGACGCCGCCGTAGACACCTCCCTCGAAAGCTGGCAGCAGGTCCTGCAAGTCAACCTCACCAGCGTCTTCCAGCTCTCCCAGCTCGTCGGCCGAGACATCATCTCCCGCGAATCCACCGGCAAGATCGTCAACATCGCCTCGCTCCTCAGCTTCCAGGGAGGCATCCGTGTCCCCGCCTACGCAGCTTCCAAAGGCGGCGTAGCCCAGCTCACCAAAGCACTCGCCAACGAGTGGGCCCCCAAAGGCATTCAAGTCAACGCCATCGCCCCCGGCTACTTCGCCACCACCAACACCGAAGCCCTGCAAGCCGACGAAACCCGCAACCGCCAGATCCTAGAACGCATCCCCGCCGCCCGCTGGGGCCAGCCACAGGATCTAGCCGGTGCCGCCCTCTACCTCAGCTCCCCCGCCAGCGACTACGTCACCGGCACCGTCCTCACCGTAGACGGCGGCTGGATGGGCCGCTAACGCCCTGCCTCTAAAGTTCGCAGCATAATTGCTCTATCGCTTTTGCTGTTGCTTTTCTGGTTGTCATTCCCGCAGGGAATCTGCTTCTGCTCTTGCTGTTGCTGTTCTTGCTGTCATCCCCGAAGGGGATCTGCTTTTGCTTTTGCTTTTGCTTTTGCTTTTGCTGTTGCTGTTGCTGTTGGTCTTGTTCTTGCTGTTGACGGAGGGAGCAGGGGCCTTCAGGCCCCTGAATCAAACCCTCCACAAAACGGGCTTTAGCCCTGGGACTTCGTTTCCTGCGGCACAACCCTTTCTTCAGCCCCTCTTTAGCCCCGGAGAGAACTCGCACGAGGTTCCCCAACACAAACGACACGCCGAACCTCACCGGTTCGGCATGTCGTCAATGCAACGTCAGAAATTCGAAAAGAAAATACAGCCTTCCTCCCGAATTCCAACCGCTCTCTCTAAGCAGCGATCTTCGTTATATTCTGCAGCACACTCGCAGAGAGTTGCAGGAACCGCGTTCTTCCAGCAACCGCATAGCCGAGATACTGCGCCGCCGGCAGCACAATCATCCCAATCAGCGTCGGCACATTCGACGGGCTGCTGATCGTGATCGTCATATTGCCTGCGGAGTTAAAGCTGTGGCTGGTCGTCACAGAGCTGCTGCTTCCACTGCTGTAGAACGGCCAGAAGCCGCCGCTCGAGTTGTTGTTGATCGTCTGCTGGTCTGCCGAGCTGAAGGCATGTGAGCTCGTCGCAACCACCTTCATCCCTGAAACCACAATCAGACTGCTGGCAAAGCGCTGCATGTTTCCGCTTGAGCCAAACGTCTTCGCCCATGTAAGTTCAGGAGCCGCCGGATTCCACGGCGAGCCGGTCTGGCTCGCATAGGCGAGTCCGAAGGCAGCCGAGTCATACCACGCTCCCGGAACAGGGACGAACGTCAGCGCATGGTCGAACTCCACGCTCACACTCACCGCCTGCGACGCAAAGCTCGCGCTGATCGAGCTGCTGCTGCTTGAACTGCCGCCGCCCCACAAGAAGAATCCGCCCGACGATCCACTCGCCGCCCACGAACTGTTCACATTCGTGTTCGACTGCACGTTCACCGTCGAAAGCGTCTTCTTTGGCGCACTCGCCAACTCGCTCACCAGCTCCGCATACCCCAGGCTCCAGTCAGGCGCTTTGCCTTTGCTCACGCCCGTGACGGTCAGATACGGCAGCAACGCCAACTGCGCCCGGTAGATCGGCTCCAGCAGCATCGCCGATAAATCGGACGATCCTTTGTCCGCAACTGAGTAGAAGCCATGCGTAAACGCCCAGTTAAAGAACATGCTCGGCAACTGCGTTACAGAGGGCGACGTCGTCAAACTCCCCAGGTAGGTATTCCATGCAGTGTTCGCCGCCGCTCCAATATCTCCAGCAAAGTCGATATGGACCGAAGGTGTCAGCGAACTCATCACAGCTTCGTAGTCGCTGAAGAACTGGTCTCCACCGCTGCCGCTCTGCGACAGAGCAAGCGGAGGAATCTCATTCATCCAGTTCCACAGCGTAGTGTTGCTTGTCTGCGGCGACGGAAAAGGAACCGCCGGTTGAATCAGCTGAAGGTTGCTGGCGTTGGTCAACCCAAGCGCCTCCATCATGAAGTTATAAAGTCCATTCTGCAAGTCGGGGAATGCCATGGCGTTGTCTCCTTGTGTACAAGCGCACCGCCGCGAGGCGCGTTCTGGCGCTGTTAGGGTTAGCAGTTGGTCGAGTCTCGATGCGGGCTGATCAAGCCCAGGATTGAGAAGCAACAAGAAATACGTCAACAACTCGGCCGTATTCGTTCGCTTCCGCAGGGGATAGACCTGCAAAGGGTATGGCTCAAGTTCAGTTGAGTGATGTCTGGGAAAGGGAGGCATCTACGAAATGCGCGAACAATCCACTTGGACTAGCTGGTTTCGGCAGGTGAGGAGTCCTGCGGAGGACGAGGTGTGTTCATGTCCTTGGGGGACAATGCTCAATCCACTTCGCCCTGAGTGTGAGGTTTATCTCACGAATTACGGTAGATGTCAAGAACTAATTCGGCTCGCAAACCCGATCACTTTAGTCTCGTCGCGCAACATCTACAAGTCATTGCCAACAAACCACTTCAGCCCAACCACCTCACCAGCCCCAATCCTACCTCTCAAAGGAAAAGGCCGCGATTCGTGGCCTTTTCATACTTGTTTTGCACTGCCTCTAGTCGATTGAAACTTTCCACCGCAGCTTGAAGTCGCTCAGCATGGCCTGTGTTTCGGACGAAGGTCAGCGGCAGATCGACCTCATCTCAGATCAAATAGTTCCGTAGTGATTCCTCCTGAATTCACTCCTGCAATCCTGCCCAAACTGCCAACTACAGTTGACATAAAGTATCGTCTTCCACTACCGTTGGGGCATGCCGGAGCTCATCAAGAGTGCCACCTTCGACCGCTGGCTCTCCGGCTTGCGCGACTCCAAGGCAGCGGCCCGCATACAGATCCGGCTCGATCGCCTCTCGATGGGCAACTTCGGCGACGTCAAACCAGTCGGCATGGCATCTCCGAAATGAGGATCGACTACGGCCCCGGCTATCGTGTCTACCTCATGCAACGCGGCAGGTTGCTCATCGTGCTCCTCTGCGGCGGCGACAAATCGACGCAGAGCAAAGATATTCAGCAGGCCAAAGCCATCGCATCTCAGTGGAAGGACTGGCACCCATGCCCAAATCAAAGATCAAGGAAACTTTCAGCCGCTACGACACCGCCGACTATCTCAAGGACGAGGAGAGCATCCTCGCCTACCTTGAAGCAGCGATGGAGCAGGCCGCCGACGACCCAGCGCTCGTCGCCGTCGCCCTCGGCAACATCGCCCGCGCGCGCAACATGAGCCAACTCGCCCGCGACACTGGCCTTACCCGCGAGGGCCTCTACAAAGCCCTCTCCGGCGAAGGGAATCCCAGCTTCGCCACCGTGCTCAAGGTCGCGCAGGCGATGGGTCTTCGCCTCATGTTCAAGCCCGCAGCTTAACTATTCCACAACGGCAAGAAGGCCGCCCACTCGGGCGGCCTTCTTTACACTCAGCATTTGGTTAGTCGATCGAAATCTTCCGCAGCAGCTTGAAGTCGCTCAGCATCTTGCCCGTACCCAGCACCACGCTCGCAAGCGGATCATCGGCAATCGACACCGGCAGCCCCGTCTCTTCACGAATCCGCTTGTCCAGGTTCTTGATCAGCGCACCGCCACCCGTCAGCACAATGCCGCGGTCGGAGATATCCGCCGAAAGCTCCGGCGGCGTCCGCTCCAGCGCAACGCGGATCGCATTCATAATCGTCGCAATGCACTCACCCAGAGCTTCACGAATCTCAGAGTCCTCAATGGTGATCGTCTTCGGCACACCCTCAATCAGGTTGCGCCCCTTGATCTCCATGGTCAGCGGTTTGTCCAGCGGATACGCCGAGCCCAGCTCAATCTTGATCTGTTCTGCGGTGCGCTCACCTACCAGCAGGTTGTACTTCCGCTTCAGGTAGGTCATCACAGCTTCGTCCATCTGGTTGCCGGCCATGCGCACAGAGCGCGAGTACACAATGCCCGCCAGCGAAATCACCGCGATATCCGTCGTTCCGCCGCCGATATCGACAACCATGTTGCCGCCCGGTTCGGTAATCGGCAACCCCGCGCCAATTGCGGCCACCATCGCTTGTTCTACGAGATGCACTTCACTCGCCTTCGCACGATACGCCGAGTCCATAACCGCGCGCTTTTCCACCTGCGTAATCTCGCTCGGCACGCCGATCACGATACGCGGATGCACCATCATCTTCCGGTTATGCGCCTTCTGGATGAAGTAGTTCAGCATCTTCTCGGTCTGCTTGAAGTCGGCGATTACACCATCCTTCATCGGCTTGATCGCGATAATGTTGCCCGGCGTACGGCCCAGCATCTCTTTCGCTTCCTTGCCCACGGCCTCAACTTCGCCGGTCACGCGATGCACCGCGATAATCGAGGGTTCGTTCACGATAATGCCCTTACCGTGAGCAAACACAAGCGTGTTGGCCGTCCCGAGATCAATCGCGAGATCGCTCGAAAACAGCGAAAAAATGGAGCGCATGTTACTCACGCGCGATGTGCGCATACCGAAGTTGTTTGAAGACATGAGGCCGATTCGTTTTCCTGACGATCAAAAAGTTGGGATTTCCCGGCAAATCCGGTAACACTGTCCTGCTCAATTGTACGGCCTGCGAATAACCCTATGCAGCGCCCGCATTATGCAACCACGTCCTTCGCATCGTACTCTTTCTATAGCGTCATTTTCAGGAGAAGAACCAGCATGATTATCGGTGTCCCCAAAGAAGTAAAGGATCACGAAAGCCGCGTAGGCGTCACACCCGCAGGCGTAAAGTCGCTCGTTGAAGCAGGACACAAAGTCCTCGTCGAGCAAAACGCAGGCCAGCTTTCGTCCTTCCCGGACGCCGAATATCAATCCGTCGGTGCCGAGATCGTCGGGGCCGCCGCAGACGTCTGGCGTCTCGCCGACATGGTCGTAAAGGTCAAAGAGCCCATCGAGCAGGAGTACTTCCACTTCCGCGAAGGCCTCGTCCTCTTCACCTACCTCCATCTCGCTCCCCTCCAGAAACTCACCGAAAAACTGCTCGAAAAGAAGGTCACCGGCATCGCCTACGAGACCGTCAAGGATCGCGCCGGCACGCTCCCCCTGCTCACCCCGATGTCTGAGGTCGCAGGCCGCCTCTCCGTCCAGGTAGGCGCAGCGTATCTCGAAAAAGAGCACGGCGGACGCGGTGTTCTGCTCGGCGGCGTCCCCGGAGTCCCTCCCGGCAACGTCTGCATCATCGGCGGCGGCATCGTCGGCACCAACGCCGCCAAGATCGCCCTCGGCATGGGAGCCAAAGTCACCCTCGTCGATCTCAACCTCAACCGCCTCCGCGAGCTCGACGACCTCTTCTACGGTCGCCTCCAGACTGTAGCCTCGAACTCCTACAACATCGAGCGTGCCGTCTCTGAAGCCGACCTCGTCATCGGTGGCGTCCTGATCCCCGGTGCCGCAGCTCCCAAGATCGTCACCAAGGCCATGGTCAGCAAGATGAAGAAGGGCGCAGTCATCGTCGATGTAGCCATCGACCAGGGCGGCTGCATCGAAACCGCCAAGCCCACCACACACTCCAACCCCAGCTACGAAGTCGACGGCGTCGTCCACTACTGCGTCACCAATATGCCCGCCGCGGTACCCAACACCAGCACCCTGGCGCTCACCAACGCGACCTTCCCCTACGTCATGAAGCTAGCCCAACTCGGAGCCGAAGCCGCGCTCAAGGCTGACGCCGGCTTCGCCGAAGGCGTCAACACCTACAACGGACACCTCACCTACAAAGCCGTCGCCGACAACCAGAACCGCGAGTTCACCCCCATCGCCAGCCTGCTATCGGCATAGCCACACTAGAAGCGAGCCACGAGATGCGAGAGACAGAGATGCGAAGTTCGAACGAGAAGCAGCCGCTCCTTTCGCTTCTCGCCTCTCCGCATCTCGTCTCTCCCCTCAGGAACGAGTAAACTTTCTCGCATGGGAACGAAGGCAACGCGACGCAGGGCGCTCGTCATCGGGCTCATCATCAGCTTCATCCTGCTCTTCCTCGCGCTCGCGACCCTCAACGCCTTCAATCTCAACTTCCTGAACCCGGCATCCCCGCTCCAGACGCTGGTTTTCATCGCTCTTTCGACCATCGCCTTCCTTCTCTTCGTCGGCGTCCTGGTCCTCCTCGTCCGCAACGTCCTCAAGCTCTACGCCGACCAGCGCAGCCGCGTCCTCGGTACCCGTCTCCGTACCCGCATGCTCTGGGGAGCCGTCCTCGTCTCTCTCGTCCCGCTCGTCTTCATGTTCGCTTTCAGCTACCTGCTCATGAACCGTGCCGTCGATCGCTGGTTCTCGCAGCCCGTCAAGCAGATGCGCGAAGACGCCAACAACCTCGCCAGCGACCTCTTCCACTACGCAGCGCTGAACTCCCGCTCTGAAGCCAACTCCATCGCCGCCGCGCTCGCCGACTCCACCATCGGCACCACTAAAAATCCATCCCCCACAACAGCCGCCGAAGTCGACCACGAACTCCAGCAACATGAGATCACCCTGCAAGGCGGCTTCGCCATCATCTACAGCGATGGTGTTCCCGTAATCTCCTTCCGCGTACCCGCCAACACCTCAGGCCGAGTCGTCCTCAAATCTCTCAGCCCAGCCGACAACGACACCGACGAAAGCCCCAATCGGCTTCCCTCTATCGAAGAAAGACCCATCACCGGCACCGGCGAGCAGGCTCTTCTACTCGCCACCCAGCAGAACGACGACCCCATCTACAGCATGGACGGCACAGACTACACCCTCGCCACCGCCGGTCTCAGCCGTGGCGGCATCGTCCTCGTAGGCGTGCCCATCCCTCCCGGCATCGCTGAAACCACCATGCGCCTGCGCACCGGCGCCGACGCCTACTGGACACTCTTCCGCGAACGCCGCCAGATCCGCAACCTCTACATGGGCCTGCTGCTGCTCACCACCGGCCTCGCCCTCTTCGCCTGTTGCTGGCTCGCCTTGAACCTCAGCAAGCAGGTCACCCGCCCCATCGAATCCCTCGCCGACGCCATGGAAGCCATCGCCGCCGGCGACTACGCGCATCGCGTCGGCTCCTCCGCCACCGAAGAACTCGGCGAACTCGTCGAAAGCTTCAACGCCATGGCCGCCGATCTCGAATCCGCACGCGCCGTCGCCGAGCAGTCCACCACCCAACTCTCCGAACTCAACGCCGCCCTCCTCGCCCGACGCACCGAGCTCGAAACCCTCATCGAAACCATCCCCAACGGCGTCGTCACACTCTCCGCAGACCGCCACATCGTGCTCGCTAACCGCGCCTTCTCTGAAATGCTCGACCCCGGCGGCCAGAAGCACTTCATCGGCTCCGCACTCACCGAAGTCTTCCCTGCTGAAATCGTCGAATCGCTCGACCGCCTGCTCCGCCGCGCCCATCGCATGGGAGCCGTCTCCGCCGAGTTCCAGATGCCCTCCGCTGCGCGCGTCCTCCAGCTCTCCGCCACTGTGGCCCTGCTCGAAGCCGGATCAACCGCAACCCGCGAACACCTCGGCTACGTCCTCGTCCTCGAAGACGTCACACAACTCCTTCACGCACAAAAGCAAAGTGCCTGGAAGGAAGTCGCACGTCGCGTAGCCCACGAAATCAAAAACCCCCTCACTCCCATCTCGCTAAACGCCGAACTCATCCACCGTCACATCACACGCCTCACTCCTCTGCTCGCCGAGCACAACATCGAGTCGCGCTCCCCCGAAGTCATCCAGCGCTCCACCGAGATCATCACCTCATCCGTCGAAACCATGCGCTCCCTCGTCGATCAGTTCTCCGCCCTCGCCGAGTTCCCCAGCGCACGCCCACAACCCTCCGATCTCAACATGATCGTCGACAACTCCCTCGCGCTCTTCGCCGGACGCCTCGGCAACATCCGCGTCCGCCGCGATCTCGCCCGCAACCTGCCGCTCGTCCTCGCCGATCCCGAAGCTCTCAAGCGCGCTCTCTCCAACCTCATCGACAACGCCGCAGAAGCCATGCAGGAAAGCCTCCTCCGCGAGCTCCACATCTCCACCCGCCTGCTCGACTCCGGCCTCGTCGAAATGGTCATCGCCGACACCGGCCCCGGCCTCACCGACGACATGCGCGAACGCCTCTTCCTCCCTTACTTCTCGACCAAGCAACGCGGAACAGGCCTCGGCCTCTCCATCGCCGCTAAGATCGTGCAGGAGCATCAAGGCACCATCCGCGCGGAAAGAAATCTCCCCGCTGGAGCCCGCTTCATCATCGAGCTCCGCCCCGCCACCAATCTCGATGGCGACCTCACCGAACCCCTCAACCTCGCTGTCCCCATTGAAGGAGCTGCTGCTTGAATCACGTCCTCATCGTCGACGACGAAGCCGACATCCGCGACTCGCTCGAAGCCATCCTGCGCGAAGAGGACTACCTCATCACCACCGCCGGCACGGCCAAAGAAGCCCTCGAGCTCATCCGCGACGCCGACTACCAAGCCGTCCTGCTCGACATCTGGCTCCCCGACGGCGACGGCCTCGACATCCTCGCCCAAATCCGCGGCGAGTCCCGCGGAGAATCCCGCGCCGGCGCTCCTGAAGTCATCATGATCTCCGGCCACGGCACCATCGAAGCCGCCGTCCGCGCCACCAAGCTCGGCGCCTACGACTTCCTCGAAAAGCCGCTCTCGCTCGACCGCACCCTCCTCGTCCTTCGCAACGCCATCAAGTCCTACCAGCTCCGCGAAGACAACAAGGAGTTCGCCCGCCAGCTCGCCGTCAAAGGCTCCGTCACCGGCGACTCCGTCCCCATGAAGGCCCTCCGCCAGCAGATCAAGCTCATGGCCCCCACCAACGGCCGCGTCCTCATCTACGGCGAGTCCGGCGCAGGCAAAGAGCTCGTCGCCCGCGCCATGCACGCTGAATCCCTCCGCCGCGAACGCGTCTTCGTCGAGCTCAATTGCGCGGCTATCCCGGAAGACTTCATCGAAACCGAACTCTTCGGCTACCGCCACGGCGCCGGCCCCGGCGGTCCCAACCAGCCCACCGAAAAACGCGGCACCTTCGAGCGTGCCGACGGCGGCACTCTCTTCCTCGACGAAGTAGGCGACATGAGCCTCAAGACCCAGGCCAAAGTCCTCCGTGCCCTCGACGAACAACGCTTCTACCCTGTCGGCGCTTCCACGCCCGTCCACATCGACGCCCGCGTCATCGCCGCCACCAACAAAGACCTCGAAGAAGAAATTGCTCGCGGTAACTTCCGCGAAGACCTCTTCTATCGCCTCAACGTCATCCCCTTCTTCGTCCCACCGCTACGCGAGCGCAAAGAAGACATCCCCAGCCTCTCCCGCGAGTTCCTCTCCGAGTTCGGCCAGCAGTACGGCCGCCCCCGTGTAGAAATCTCCGACGCCGCCCTGCTCCAGTTGAAGCAATATCACTGGCCGGGCAACGTCCGCGAGCTCAAAAACGTCATCGAACGCGTCCTCATCCTCAACCCCAAGGCCCAGCGCATCGAAGCCAAACACCTTCCCATGCTCGTGCAGCGCACGGAAGGCAACACCTCAGGCCGCAACAACAACAGCCGCGAAGAGTTCTCTACCCTCCTGCAAGCTCGCGAAGCTTACGAACGCGACTACATCCTCAAAGAACTGGACCGCTGCCACGGCAACGTCACCCGCGCCGCAGAAGCCCTCGGCCTCGAACGCTCCCACCTCTACCGCAAGATGAAAGCCCTCGGCGTCAGCATCGGCGAGTAGTCCAACCACCTATTCGGACAACCCTCACCACAGATCGTCCGCAACATACGCGCGCGACCACAGCGTCACATGCAGAAGCACAGCCTTCGTCCATGCGTCCTCAAGTCTCTTGAGTTCGGCTTCCTCTTGAATCGCGTCGGCAAAGAACCTGCGGATAGGAAGCACCATCGGAATAAAGCCCAGAAGATATCGAAGCGGTACAACCGGGGGTGTGTGAGCGCCATCCGCCTTGTTCTTCTTCGCCGGTGTATGACGAAGCCCGATCTCGTGCTGGTAGTTCAGCCAATCCCGATCATGAGGACGCAACGCCACATCCACGACCCATTGCACGAAACGGAGCCTCACGCTTGCCTTGTACCGATCATCGGGTGCGCCATCCGGCTTAACGAACCAATGGGAGAGATGCGGCTGCGAACCAATAACGGCACGCCACGAATCCACCATAGCTTCAGCCTTTGCCTGGAAAAGATCAGCATGCCGCACCAGCACCGCGGCATCGTCGTCAGTCCACCCGGCAGTCTGTTCCAGTTGCAAGAGTTCGTTCTCTGACACCGGTGACACGGCACTCCTTGGAGTGCCGTACTCATAGCCGGGAATAGACGGTGTTGCTGTGGAGTCAGGCTGCGTCATTTCGCACTCACTCCCGGCTCAACCCGCTGAATAATGGCGCGATAGATAGAGTGGATCGCACCGGACGCTTCGACTTTGCAAGCATTTTCCTTGTGCTTCGGATGCGCCGCAAGCTTCGCCCGATACACCTCATACTCGGCCATGGTCCCCACATCAATCGTGGCGAACGCTTCGCTGGTGTCCCCGGCAAACTCGGTAGGAGCGTAGTATCCGGTGATGCGTCCACCGCTTTCGGCAATGGGCTCAAACTCTGCTTGAGTGTATTCGAGCCAGTTAGATAACTTGTTGGGGTCGATGGAATATCGCAAAAATAAGGTGTACATAAGAATCTCCTGAGACCATGAAACGCTCCAATTTGTAAAGACACTTCGGCGCAGACCGAAGTGTTGGAGAAAAAGAATCCGCATACTGTTCTTATGAGTGACTCTCTCGCAAACGCAGCCAGACTACTCGCAGAACCTGCCCGCGCAGCCATGCTCCTCCAGCTGATGGGAGGTCGCGCCGTGCCTGCGGGAGAGCTAGCTCTGGCAGCTCATGTCAGCCCGCCAACCGCAAGCGAGCATCTCGCGAAGCTGGTCGAAGCCGGTTTCATCACAGCGCAGCGGCAAGGGCGGCACCGGTACTACAACCTGGCGAATGAAGAAGTCGCCTACGCCGTGGAGTCGCTGCTGTTGCTGTCTTCTACGCCACACACAATCTCTCGCACCAATGCAGTTCCACCCACCCTCGGAAGCCTAGAGCATGCACGCACCTGTTATGCGCACCTGGCGGGGTGGCTCGGCGTTACCATTACCGATGCGCTGCAGCATGAGGGCTATCTTGTTCCCTCCGCAGGAAGAATATTCGTTGTGACAGCCCCCGGAAGAGCATGGTTCGAGCAACGAGGGATCGCCGTGCCGCCTTTGTCCACAGCCGTAGACATGAAGCTGGCGCGCCAGTGCCCGGACTGGACCGAGCGCCGCCCGCATCTTGCAGGCACTCTGGGCGTCGCCATGTACAAGCGGTTCGTGGAACTTGGTTGGATCGAAGCAATACGAGAATCACGCGCAGTTCGAATCACTCTGGAAGGCAGAGAAGCGTTCTCAAAACATCTGCACATTGTGGTTGGCTGAAAATCCTAATCGACATAGCACCTCGACACACCATACCGATTAAGACACTCCCCAACTACTGCTGAGCAGCAATAACAAAGCTTCGATCCGACGGTTTACCCGAAGGCCTTGCAATGGCGTGGGTGTGGCATTGCAGGCAACCGAAGGTACTCGGCCCCGGAGGCACATAGGTCTCCATGACATTGTTGCCCATCTGCTGCGGCTTGAAGGGCGTCTGGCTGAACTCCCCCATCCACTGCGCGGAGACCAGCTTGTAGTGCGCCCATGGGGTGCCCTTCAGATAGCCCTGAAACGCCTCATTCAGCGGCGGGACGTTGGTGTCCTCAGGGTCCGTGGGGATGGACTTGATCTGCGTTGGCGGATTCAGAGGATGTCCCTGTGCATCAAGCTCGCGGTAGGGCTCGAGCGTAGGCGGCGTGTTGACGGCGCAGCTTACGCAGTGCGGGTTGAAGAAGGACTTCGTGTCATTCTCGTCCTGCTCAAAGGTGGCCCAAACCCAGCCGGTGTTGGTGGCAGTCTTGTGCACAATATGCAACCCAATAAGGCCAACCAGCACAGGTTGTTTCTCAGGACTCGGCTCAGGATCAGGACACTTCTGCCCCTTCGTGCAAGGCGGTTGGTCGTTGTAGATGATTGCTTCCTGGGTGAAGAAGTGGCTGGGGTCGTCACCTTTGCCGAGAATCTTCCACGCGGACTTGTATTCAATGGAGCCGATAGGCCCGTTGCGCTGCCCTGCGGGAAAGGAAATAGACGCAGCGGCTTCCTGACCGGCAGATGTCCATAAATTGTTGTCCAACAGATACTGATACTCAGCCTGGCTCACGTTGATGCCATAGCGAGCGAAGCGTCCGTTCTGATCGACGATAGGCTCACGGGTAGCCTGAAGAATGCGCTTGAGATCGTCCGGGATCGCCCCACCGAGCAGCTTCGACGACTCCTCAAGCGCTTCTCCCTTCGCGTTGTGAACCAGGTAGAGAGAAACATTGTGGTACTTGAGCGCAACGGTCCTGACGGCTGCGGGAAGCAAGGCGATTTTAGCCATGCGCTGCGCAGAGAGCGCACCTTCGCGAGCGGCAGCAGCGCTAAGCAACTTGCCTCCTCCGCTGGCTTGGGGACACCACTTAGCCGGGCTCATGCCCTTGGGAACAAAAAGGCTGGCATCCGAGTTGAAGGTCAGCCAGACAGGGCTGGGCGGCGCAGTCAGGATCGAAGCCGAGGTGTCAGCCGAGCAGGTGGTGGGATCGGAGGGCCAGTTGGCCGAGACGAAAGCGAGCCACGCATAAACATCCATGCTGTTCTGAGCCTTGATGCCGGAAACCTCGCTGGGAATAACAGCGCAGGTGCTGTCGATGCCCGTGGGAACAAGAGCAGGGCTCACCCCAACAGCGCGGCTGTCCGCACAGGTAACAACAGGAGCAGCAGCGGCAGGCTTCGTGGCAGCATGGACGGGGCGACCCTGCTTGAGGACAAGGGCAGCAACAGTCACCAGCAGGCACAGGGCAGTAGCATTCGGCAACAACGACTTGGTTTGACGATGAGTGGGCATCCGTCTCTCGCTTTCTCGGAATAGAGTGGCGTACGCAAACCATAAGCGCTCGCAGCGCGAGGCGAGAAAGGCAGACGTTCGCAGAGCCGAGACTGGAGAGAAGAAAGAGTGGTGACAGACGAGCCGCCGCGCCGAGTTTGCGCGCATCTCTGGAGGATGTTTGGCTTCGCGGTAAAGTATCCGCCGAGGAGAGCTGGAGTGCAAGAAAATTCTTGTGGATACTCGTTGATAGGAGCAGGAAGCCGACTTCCCTGTACCGGTCCAAAGTTCCATCAGGGTCTCACATTGACGCAAAGAGCGGTGCTGAAATTTATCTCCGAGAGCAGGGGAAGCCGACGACTTCGGAACTAGAATTGGTCCAGTCCACCACAGCCTGAATGGGAACTTCGCAAATAGTTTGGGCCTGTGCTGGAACTGGGCCATTCGCTTGCCCGTATCATCCCCACAAGGAGTCCTACGCCTATGCTCCGCATCGTTCGGCAACCTATCGGTTTGCTCGCGGTCCTTCTCGTCTTCCTGTCCGGCCCGTGCCTTCACGCGCAGACTCCCATCGTGGAAGAACCCAACTACAAGCCCACACTCACCTTTGACGTAGCCACCATCCGCCTTGCGCCGCCGCCGGACGCCAACTTCCACGTATCCGTCTCCAGCCCGCCGCACTCCAGCCGTTTCGAAGCCACGAACCTTCCCATGAAGGCCCTTCTCCAGATTGCTTACGGCTTCGATGCCCCGATTGTCGGCGCACCCGACTGGGTCGCAAACACGTTCTACAACATCCAGGCGCGCTCAGACGAAGCGACCGACGCCAGGCTCGCCAAGCTCACCGATAACGAGGTCCGTCTGGAGAAGCGGAACGCGATTCGCGTCCTGCTCACCGAGCGCCTCGACCTGAAGACGCACCTTGAAACTCGCAATAGTTCTATCTACAACCTCGTCGTGGACAAAGGTGGCGTCAAGATGACGGCTGTGCCCAAACCTCCACCTCCCGCCGATGGAGAAGCGCCCCCTCCGCCGTCACCTGCAGACGTCAAGGCGCATGGATCGCAGCATGGCCTCGAGTTCGTAGGATCGAATGCCCCCATCCGGGCCATCACCGGCGCCCTCAGTTCGATGGTAGAAGCGCCCGTAGTGGACAAAACCGGTCTCACCGGCACCTACAATTACACGCTTCAGTTCGGCCGCGAGTGGTCCACGCACGATCCGGACAGCTGGCCGTCGATCTTCACTGCGGTGCAGGAACAGCTCGGGCTCAAGCTCGAAGCTGTGCACGAGTCCGTTCCCAACCTCGTAGTCGACCACATCACAAAGCCAACCGAAAACTAATTCGCCCCCCTAAAGGCGGCGCAGCGCCAGGAGCCACACAAGCCACTAAAAATCCCCGGCTCCACCGCCAAAACCCTACCGCTCCCGCCGATACCGCACCGTCCCCGGATCATCGCCCTCACCCGCAAACACCATCCCACACCGCTCCATCACTTTGATCGACTCCGCCATGCTCGCAAACGTCTGCGCCGTCACCGCGCGCACACCTTCCTGCTCCAGTAGATACTCCACCAGCGCCCCCGCTGCTTCTGTCCCATACCCCTTCCGCTGAAACGCCGGCAGCGTCGAGTACCCAATCTCCACCACGCCATCGCCCCTCGGAAATCCGCCGACGCATCCCACCAGCGTCCGCCTCCCAAGCCTATCCGGCATCAGCGTGTACCTGTGCCACCCCATGCTCTCGGGCTTCGCCGTAGCGTTCGCAAAGATCGTCGCCAGCACATGCAGCTCCCACTCCGCAGGCGGCCACGCAGCAGGCACTCTGGCCTTCAGCAACGTCGCCAGCCTTCCCTCACTAGCCGCATCCGCTTCCAGCATCTCCGGCGTCATCGCAACCAGCCGCAGCCGCCGAGTCTTCAACTCCGGCACACCGCGCAACCGTCGCAGAAGACCTCTCACTCGCTGTCCTCTGCCGGTTCCTCATCCGCGTCTTCTTCAACGGCTTCAAACAGCGGAACCTTCCCATTCCTGCTCTCCGCCAGCTTGTTATTCCGATGCTGAATATCCGCCATCTGCTCCAACTGACGACGCCAATCCAGATCCTCCACAAACCCTCGCGAAGCCCGCCACTCTTCCTGCACCTTCACAAACAGTTCCAGAAACACCCGCGTCCCCAGCAGCGATTCAATGTCCTTCCGCGCCGCCGTGCCAATCTTCTTCAGCATCTCGCCCTGCTTGCCGATCAGGATCGCCTTCTGCCCCGTCCGCTCGCAATAGATCGCCGCCGCAATCTTCGTCACCGGCAGTTTGCCGTCCTTACCCTTCTTCATAGAGGCAGGCTCTTCAAACTTCTCGATAATCACCGCCGCCGCGTATGGCACCTCTTCGCCGGTCAGCATCAGAATCTTCTCGCGAATCAACTCCGCCGCCAAAAACCGCTCCGGCTGATCGGTCAACTGGTCCCTCGGGAAATACCTCTGCCCTTCCGAAAGCAACGCAGTCGACTTATCCAGCAGCAGCTCCAACCCTTCGCGCTTCTTCGCCGAAATCGGAATCACATCCGCAAACTCATGCAGCGAAGACCAATGCGCAATCAGCGGCAGCAAAGCACTCTTCGGCAACGCATCCATCTTGTTCAACACCAGGATCACCGGGCAGTCGAGCTTCTTCACCAACTGCAGCGCAAAGTCGTCCTCAGCCTTCGACAAAATCCGGCGATGCTGCCCCAGCGTCCGTACCTTGCGTGCCTCGGCAAACTCTTCACTTGTCTGCGCCTTCTTCGGCTCCGGCAAACGGTGCGTCACATCCACCAGAAACCACACCACATCGCGCGACTCCAGCGCATCATGCACCTCCTGCATCATGCGTCGGTCGAGCTGCGTCTCCGGCTTATGCACACCTGGAGTATCCACCAGCACAATCTGCGCCGCCGACCGTCCCGCATCGGTCTTCGTCTTCTTGCGGACAGGAAGTTCCAGCACCCCTTGGATGCGTGTGCGTGTTGTCTGCGGTTTATGCGTAACGATCGCGAGCTTTTGTCCCAGCAGCGCGTTCAACAAGGTCGACTTGCCCGCATTGGGCCGCCCGACGATCGAAATAAATCCACTACGAAGTGCCATCCCTCTATGATGACACCGAAGCGACCCGCTCCCCCCCACACCCCCACAAATTCGTCATCCTGCCCCTGAGCGAAGCCGAAGGGGAAGGATATCTGTACTTTGTTCGTAGCGGCACACCCTACACCACCGCAAGAAAGGCTCTGGAAGCCCGATGAATCGCGAATACCCTGTTCTTTTCACCGTAGTTCTGTTGAGCGCCAACGGCGCGGCCACATCACAGCCCAGCCCAAAGGGCTGGGTGAGCAACACCACAAAACCAAAGGGCTGAAAGCTCGCTCTAAAATGCTGGCCCCACGCCGCCGACTCGGTTTGCTACATGTCGATGCCCTAGCCGAACTGCAGTTGCTGGAATCGCAGATCCCTTCTAGGGAGCTAACATATTGGCACTAGTCGGTTCTAAATGAGCGCATTGGCGATTTTGCGCGAGGCCACGAACATTCTTTTTGTCGCTCCCGATATTTTTTGGTCGGCCGATTCGTTTCAATCGCCAGAATCGTCTTCATGGTGCAGTCATAGAGCACGTTCTAGGAGAACACCATGAATACGACTATCGCAGTGACGAAAGACGTCACGACCCTTATCAACATCCTGACGGTTGAGCCCGAAAATCAGCAAAAGCTCATCAAACTCCTGCGTGACAGCACGGAAAGTACCATCACCACACTCGATGGCTGGATATCGACGAGCTTCATCGCCGCCACGGATCAGCGCCATGTAGTTATCTACTCGCAATGGCGTGACCTTGCATCCGTAGAAGCGATGCGGACCAACCCCGATATGGTCGCTTACTTCCCGAAGATCGCTGCGTTCGCCGCGTTCGACAGCTTCGTGGGCGACGTTGTGTACAACCACCACGCCTAACGGAGGAGAACAGCGATGGCTCGAATGGTAGTGATTTACCGAACACCTAAGGATGTCGAGGCGTTTGACCGGCATTATTTCGAAATCCACGTTCCTCTGGCAAAGAAGCTTCCGGGTCTCAGGAGGTACGAGATCAGCGACGACGCCATCGTAACGCTACTAGGCAATCCCGATGTTTTTCGGATTGGAACTTTATATTTCGACGATATGGCGGCGCTCAAAGAGGCGTTTGCAAGTCCAGAGGGACAAGCAGCCGGTGCGGATCGCCGAATTTTTGCACCTGATGACTCAGGCGTACAGATGTTCCTTTTCGACAATAGAGAAGTTTGAAGACCGTAATGAGAGATGAGGAGGTGAAGCGATGTCAGCAACGAAAGCAGCCTTTGTTTTAGTACACGGCGGATGGCACAACCATTCGGCGTGGGACAAAGTTACACCTATCCTTGAAGCTAATGGCTTCGCGGCTTTGACGATCGACCTTCCCGGCGCTGGTGTCAATGCGATATCGCCAACATCGCTCGGTCTCCGCCCGTTCGACCACGCTGCGTTTGTCGCCGAGAGGTCTCCTAGCGCGGACATCACGCAAGCGGAGCGGACGCAAGCTGTCGTTGCGCTGGTGAAAGAAGCTGCGTCACTGAGCGACAGCAGGGTCATCCTGCTGGGGCACTCGGCAGGCGGCATGACGATTTCGGCGGTCGCTGAGCAGGTTCCGGGCCTCCTCCTCGCGGTCGTTTATCTTTCCGGGTTCTTGGTGCCGAACGGCATGCCGTTGCTCGCGATGCTCCAGCATGAAAGCATGTCTTCTGCTTTGTCACCTCGGCTATTCGTGGGCAATCCCGGCATCATCGGCGCGACAAGGATCGATGCCGGGTCAACCGACGAGGCTTATAGGTCTCTACTTAAGGCTTCGTTTTATGCAGACGTTTCGGAGTCCGAATTCGAGCATGCGGCGTCGCAACTTCATCACGACGAATCGAACGCCGGCGCCCTGGCCCTATCGGAGATTACACCGGAAAGATTTGGGACAGTGCCACGGCACTATATCCGCTGCACGCAAGATCGCGCGATTCCGTTGACCGGTCAGGATCATATGATTGCGACGGTTGACGGCACCATCGGAGGAAAGACAACCACCCATACCTTGGAAAGCAGTCACTCGCCATTCCTGTCACAACCGGCCAACCTGTCTAAAATTCTTATCGACATTTGTGTTCAATCCCTGGCGGAGCAGAGTGTGGAAGCGCTATAGCTCTTGAGACGGACGGACTCGAGGAGAAAACGACGTTCTGCCGCTCGAAGTATGATCCACAAAGGCTGCGATCCTGAGGGCACGACGTTCCATGACTGATGATGCACGCGGGGAGTTCGAACGGTTGGTGGGTGAGCTTCGTCCAAAGCTCCATCGATATTGCGCGCGCATGACCGGTTCCTCTGTTGATGGGGAGGACATTGTTCAAGACGCGCTGATCAAAGCTTTTACTGCGCTGCCAAATGTGGGTGTCATCGACAACCCTGAAGGTTGGCTGTTTCGTATCGCCCACAACACTGCGCTCGATTTTCTACGACGTCGCGTGAGGGGTCCGATGATGCAGAGTGACGAGGGCCTTGACATGATTGCTGCTCCAGATCCTACCAATCAAGACCACGAGGTCGCCGCGACGAGTCTACGCACCTTCATGCGGCTTCCCGCACTGCAGCGGAGCGCGGTCATCTTGAAGGATGTGCTTGGCCACTCGCTGGTGGAGATTGCGTCAATTACTGGAGCGAGTGAGGTTGCCGCGAAATCCGCGCTCCAGCGGGGGCGCGTCCGTTTGCGCGAGATTGCCAGGGAACCTGCGGACGTCTCGTTGCCGATGCTGTCCCATGGTATGCGCGTCCGGCTGATCAAGTACGTCGAGGGGTTCAAGACCGGAGACTTCGACACCGTCCGCGCTATGTTGGCCGACGACGTGAAACTCGACCTCGTCGAGAAGTTTCGTAAGCAAGGAAAGAGCGAGGTCGGGCAGTACTACACGGCTTATGCCGCCGCCACACGCTGGGTATATGCGGCAGGCGTTGTTGAGGGGCGTCCCGCGATGGTTGTATACGACCGCGATGTCTCATTGGAGAAACCCGCTTATTTTGTGGCGGTGGATTTTGATGGCGACCGTGTAGTTTCAGTCCATGACTTTCTCTATGCGCGGTATGCAATGGAGGGCATCGACTTGTTGCTCCTCGAGCCGAAATCGCTGTCCCGGTGATCCGGCTGCATACTTTCTTCTTCGCAGCGCCTGCATGGGCACCGACCGGTTGCTGGAAATATCCCCATCTAGTGATAACAGGCGAATGCACTTATTGAACGCGCTTTAGATACGCCTCTAAGGTTTCGTACTGGCAACGCGCGCATGTTGACTGTCCTTAAGAATCGCGGCCGCAACTTCGCCGCTACTCCGGCTCGTGCTCCGCCGCCGTCCCCGCCAAACTCACCCTCACCCGCTCCACCAGCCTGTCGGTCGATTCGATCACCTCAAGCCGCAGCGGCCCATCCTCAATCACCTCGCCCGGCAGCGGAATATGCCCCGCAATCTCGCTCACCAGCCCACCCACCGTCGTCGCGTCATACCCCGTCAGCAACTGCGGCAACACCGTATCCGCAGCCGAGTCCTCCTCAAACGAAGCCTCATCCCCCGTCACCTTCGACTGCAGTTTCTCCCCAAACAACTCCCGCAACCGGCTCACTTCAAAGCTTCCCGGCACTACAAACGCCCCATCCGGCTCGGCTACCGGCTCGTCTTCCATCGGCGTATCGTGCTCGTCTTCGATGTTGCCCACAATCGCTTCCAGCAGGTCCTCAATCGTCACCAGCCCCGCCACGCCGCCATACTCGTCGATCACCACATTCATGTGCTGCTGTTGCCGCTGCATCTCGCGCAGCAACTCATTCACCTTCTTGCTCTCCGGCACAAACGCCGCCGGCCTCTGCAACTGCGCCACCTTCCGCCGTGCTGCTTCGGTGTCCTTCACCCCCAGCATGTCGCGCGCAAACACAATGCCCGTAATCTCATCCAGCGACCCCGCATACACCGGCACGCGTGAAAACCCATGCTCATTCACCGCCGCCGTAAACTCCTCCAGCGACATCGTCGCCGGCACCGCAAACATCTCCGGACGTGGCGTCATCACCTCGCGCACCACTTTGTCGCCAAACTCCACCACGCTCCGCACCAGCTCGCGGTCGCTCTCTTCCAGAATCCCTTCTTCTTCGCCAGCCTCCAACAGCGCGTCCATGCCCCCGCTATTATGTTCCGGCTCTTCCGCCTCCGGCTCGGCAAGCCCTGCAATAGAAAGCAGCAGCCCAATCGCCAGCGTCACCGGCAGCAGCAGATAAAACAACACCCGCACAAACCCCGAGATCCGCCCGATCCACACACCACGCGTCCGTGTAAAGAAAAGCTGCGGCAACAGCCGGTCGAAAAACACCAGCACCAGCAGCAGCTCAAAGACCGTGCGAGCAATCTCCTCCGGAGTATGCCCCACCGTCTCATGCGTCCGTATCGCCAGCAGAAACGCCAACGCTCCCAGCGAAATCTGCCGCAACACCGAAGCTGACATCGTCGCCGACTCGCGGCTCAGCTTCAACTTCGGCTCAACCATCCGCTCCCAGGCGTCAATGTTCTCGGTGTACTCCCGAGACAAAAACTTCCCCATCTCGAAGTAAATTCGATCGATGTAAGCCGACAACGCCAACACACAGAGCAACGCGGCAATCGAAAACGGAAACACCCAGCTCATGCCACCACCTTAGCCCGGCGAACAACAGCAGCCTTACCCGTGCGGCCTTTGCGTACTCCCTTAGTGACCTTAGCGTTCAAAGTTTTTCCTTCAACCCGGGCAATCAACCCACTCCGCATCCGCAACTGGGTCCGCAGCTCCCCCTCACGCGCAGCCATCTCCCCTCGGTCGGTCTCATGGTCCATGCCTGAAAGATGCAGCAACCCATGCAGCAGCAGCACGCGAACCTCATCCCGCAACGTGTGTCCCTGCTCCTTAGCTTGTCGCGTGGCGGTATCCAGCGAGATCGCCAGATCCCCCGCAAACTCCTCCGCCATCTCTTCCGCCGCCGGAAAGCTCAACACATCGGTAGCTTTATCTTTCCCACGAAAGTCCCGGTTCAACCGCCGCAGCGTCCGGTCGTCGGCCAGCAGCACATCCACTTCGCCGCGCAAACCTACAGCCACCTGCGCTGTCCGAAGAAATCGACTAAGCCCGGAACGAGAAAGCTCCAGCGCACCCCAGGGATCGGCGTCCGCTGCCAGCTTTCGTGGAGGTTCAAGTGTAATCATGCGTGGTCTGATGCTATCGCACCCCGTTCAGGATGCGGCAAAACAAAAGCCGCCCGGTGAAAAATCGGGCGGCTCTCATCAGCTTCATGGTGACGTTACTGCGGCTTCGGCACGGTCTTCCGCGCTTCCTCAACAGGCAACGCCAGCGGATTGCCTTCAATCGCCAGCGGAAGCTGCTCAGCCCGTCCATGGCTGTCATACGCCCGGACGATCCGCTGCACCAACTGGTGCCGCACCACGTCCACATCCTCAAACCGGCAGAACTTGATGCCCTCCACGCCATCCAGCACCTGCAGCGCTTCAAACAACCCGCTCTTCTTCGGATTCGGCAGATCGATCTGCGTCAGATCGCCCGTAATCACAGCCTTCGACGCATTCCCGAGACGAGTCAGAAACATCTTCATCTGCTCGTTGGTCGTGTTCTGCGCTTCGTCCATGATGATGAACGCTTCATTCAGCGTCCGTCCGCGCATAAACGCGAGCGGCGCAACCTCGATCACATTGGTCTCCAGCATCTTGTCGACCTTCACCGGGTCGAGCAGATCATAGAGAGCGTCATAAAGTGGCCGCAGATAAGGATCGACCTTCTCCTGCAGCGAACCGGGCAGAAACCCCAGCCGTTCGCCCGCTTCCACCGCCGGACGAACCAGGATGATCCGCGAAACCTTCTTCGCCAGCAGCGCACTCACAGCCATCGCGACCGCAAGGTACGTTTTGCCGGTTCCCGCAGGCCCCAGACCAAACACCATGTCATTGGTTTCAATAGCTTCCACGTACTTCCGCTGATTGGGCGACCGCGGCTGTACCATCCGCTTCACCCCAGCCGAGCGCTGCTTTCCGCTCTCGACCAGGCCTCGCAGGTCCACCGTAGGATCGGCGACGACCATCTTCAGCAGCGCATGCAGCTCCCCATTGTGCGGATGAACGCCAAGCTTTCGAAGCTGTTCAAAGTCCGCGAAGATGCCCTCCACGCGGGCCACCGCGGTGGCCTCACCCAGCACCTGGATGCTGTCGGATCGA